>UMII01054028.1_pt1 | contig 81252 bp, 73 predicted proteins | sample 1965731 | NCBI WGS metagenome assembly UMII01 (sample SAMEA4836118, study PRJEB28245) | human gut metagenome | biome: gut microbiome; material: fecal sample | place: Denmark | collected 2008
ATATGCAGTTTTGAAGGTATATATTTATATAAGAAGTGATTGGCATGAACCAGTCACTTTTTTGTGTATATAGAAAATTGCATTTCTTATTACACAAAATCCTCCGGCAGGATTGCAGAGGTGCACAGTAGAAGTATGTCATGCAATTGCATGACGCGCACCTCGCAGCAAGAATGCCGAGACATTCTTGAATTATTTTTTTTGGCATACATCTAAAAATTCTTGTACGATAGGAGAAAGTTTCTTTTCTTTTTTCCAGATTAATACAATTTGTGTTATAAGAGTAGGTTCATCAATTTCATAAATTCGAAGTCCTGTACACAATGACTGCATTGATTTGGGGAAAATGGCAGTTGCGAGTCCATCTTTAGCCCAGAGCAAAGCGCTTTTTGCGTCATCGCAGAGACAGAATATTTCAGGATCAAGATTTTTTGCATGAAATGTATCAAGAATTAATCGTTCATATCTGCGATAAAGAATCAATGGAAGTTTTGACAGGTCGTTTAGCTGTATTATTTTTGAAGAAAGCATTTTGCTATTTGAATTTGTAGCAGTATTATTTGTGACAGGGACAGCATTCGATAATTCCATCCATAAGATAACTATATAATGTATAGGTACTTCCGTCCCTTACTTCGAAGTTTACGTCAGGATATTTTTTGGCAAATGTAGAGATAAATGGCATCATTACAGCAGTTGTTGTTGAGGTCATTCCGATACGAAGAACTCGCTTTTTTCCGGCTTTTGTAACTTCAAGCTTTGCAGAATCTGCATAATCAAGCAAATTTCCGGCGCGCTCGTATAAGACTTCGCCGGCATTTGTCAGAATAACTCCTTTGCTTGTCCGCTCAAAAAGTTGTACGCCCAGTTCTTCTTCTAATTGGTGAATCTGATAGCTGAGAGGAGGCTGTGACATATTTAAATGTCTGGCTGCTTCATTAAAGCTATGTGTATCTGCAATTTGTCTAAAGTATTCTAATTGTCTAAGTTCCATAATCCATCTCCATTTCTTGAAAGCTTCCAAAACGTATGTAACACTATGTTATAATGAAGGTATTACAAATGCAATATAAAAAATATATTACAAAGCAATAAAAGGAATATTATGCATATTACTGAATGTGCGTTATAATAGGCATAAATTCGTGAAACAGGAAGAGAGAGGAAAATAGAGACATGAAAAGTTTGGCAGTTTATCTCAAAGAGTACAAAAAAGAAAGTATTCTGGCACCGCTTTTTAAGCTTCTGGAGGTTGTTTTTGACCTTTTAGTTCCGGTAGTTGTGGCACAGATTATTGATGTCGGTGTCGCACAGGATAACCGAAGTTATGTGGCTCAGATGTTTTTTGTATTGATCTTAATGGCGGGAGTCGGACTTGCCTGCAGTTTCACCGCACAGTTTTTTGCTGCGAAGGCAAGCTGTGGATTTGCGGCAAAATTAAGACAGGCAATGTTTGATCATATTCAGTCATTGTCATTTACAGAATTAGATACCATGGGAACTGATACCTTGATCACACGTTTGACAGATGATGTGAATCAGGTTCAGAATGGATTGAATCTGGGTCTGAGACTTCTGCTTCGAAGTCCATTTGTCGTACTTGGCTCCATGGTCATGGCATTTACAATCAATGTAAAATGTGCATGGATATTTGTGATTGCGATTCCGGTATTGTTCGTTGTTGTATTTTCCATTATGCTGGTCAGCATTCCATTATTTAAGAAAGTGCAAAATGGACTGGACCAGGTGACAGGACTGACAAGAGAAAATTTAACAGGTGTCCGTGTGATCCGTGCATTTTGCAGGGAAGAGCAATCTGTAGAAGAATTTGAAGACAGCAGCCGGGAACTGACGAGATTGAATCTTTTTGTCGGAAGGATTTCAGCACTTTTAAATCCAGTGACTTATGTGCTGATTAATATTGCAACAGTTATTTTGATTGACCGCGCTGGTATTCAGGTTAATATGGGAAATATGCAGCAAGGTGAAGTGGTTGCTCTTTACAACTATATGCTTCAGATAATTGTTGAATTGATCAAATTAGCATCACTGATCATTACATTGAACAAATCAATGGCGTGCGCAGACCGTGTGGCAGGAATTTTGGCAGTGAAGTCCAGTATGATATATGTAAACGATGAGATGCGTCAGAAAGAGAAAAAGCAGAATCATACACCTGCAGTTAAATTTGATCATGTCACATTTACTTATGCGGGCGCGGGAGCACCGAGTCTTAAGGATATCAGTTTCCAGGCGATGCCGGGAGAAACGATTGGTATTATCGGAGGAACCGGAAGTGGTAAATCAACACTGGTATCTTTGATTCCAAGATTCTACGATCCGCAGGACGGACAGGTCTATATGGACGGAGAAAATGTTACAGAATACACAAGAAAATCTATCGGTGAGAAAGTCGGAATTGTTCAGCAGAGAAGTGTACTGTTCCAGGGAAGTATCCGTGACAATCTGAAATGGGGTGACGAGAACGCCACAGATGAGGACATCTGGAAAGCAATTGAAATTGCCCAGGCAAAAGAAGTGGTTGAAGGAAAGCCTGGAAAGCTGGATTTCCAGTTGGAGCAGAATGGACGTAATCTGTCTGGTGGACAGAAACAGAGGCTTACCATTGCAAGAGCCTTAGTTAAGAAACCGGAGATATTAATTTTAGATGATAGTGCGAGCGCTCTTGATTTTGCAACAGATGCAGCGCTTCGAAAAGCAATCCATGGTCTGGAAGGCAAGATGACAACATTTCTTGTATCTCAGCGTGTAGCTGGAATTAAGCAGGCAGATAAAATACTTGTTCTTGGAAATGGAGAATTGGCTGGACAGGGAACGCATGAAGAATTGATGAAAAATTGTGAAGTTTACCAGGAAATTTATTATTCACAATTCCCGGAAGAAAAATTAAGAGAAAAAATAAATTATGATGAGAAAGGAGAGGCATAGAAGATGAAGAAGATTTTAAAATTCATTGGAAAATATAAAATATTTCTTTTGCTGAGCGTGTTACTTGCAACCGTTTCAGTAATATTACAATTATATGTGCCGATCCTGTTCGGAGATGCCATTGATCAGATTGTTGCAGAGCATCAGGTTCAATTTGATGCTATGTGGGTACTCTTAAGAGAAATTCTTGTATTAGTTGCAATATCAGCGCTGGCAACATGGATCATGAACATGATCAATAATCATATGACTTATCATATTGTACAGGATATCCGTTCCCAGGCAATCCGTCATATTCAGCGGCTGCCCCTGTCTTATCTGGACCGTCACAGTTCCGGAGATATTGTAAGCCGGATCATTGCAGATACAGATATTTTGTCTGATGGAATCTTACTTGGATTTACCCAGTTGTTTTCCGGAATTGTAACGATTGTTGTAACTTTGATTTTTATGTTTTCCAAGAATTTCTGGATCACACTTCTGGTCATTGTGCTGACACCAATGAGTTTCTTAATTGCCAGATTTATTTCTTCCAGATCATTTGAAATGTTTCATAAGCAAAGTGAGACTCGAGGAAATCAGACGGCACTCATTGATGAAATGATTGGAAACCAAAAAGTAGTCAAAGCATTCGGATATGAAGAAAAAGCGTCAGAGCGATTTGCACAGATCAATGCAGATTTACAAAAATACAGTCAGAAAGCAGTTTTCTACAGCAGTCTGACAAACCCGTCTACGCGTTTCGTAAATAATGTTATCTATGCAGGTGTTGCTCTTGTAGGAGCATTTATGATACCAGGCGGAGCTCTGACAGTTGGAGGTCTGTCCGTGTTGTTATCTTATGCGAACCAGTATATGAAACCGTTCAATGACATTAGTTCTGTCATTACAGAGATGCAAAATGCGCTGGCGTGTGCGAACCGTATTTTTGACCTTCTGGAGGAAGAGGAAGAATCCCCAGACGTGGAAGGAACAATCAACGAAGTGAAAGGAAATGTGTCCATCAGCCATGTAGACTTCAGTTATGATAAGAATCACCGCCTGATTGAAGATTTTAATCTGGAAGTAGATCCCGGCATGCGGATTGCCATTGTAGGACCGACCGGCTGTGGGAAAACGACATTTATCAATCTGCTGATGCGCTTTTATGATGTGGATCAAGGAAACATTAAAATTGACGGCAAGCCAATTGACGGGCTCAGCCGCCATGCACTTCGCAGTTCCTATGGAATGGTGCTACAGGAGACTTGGATCAAAGATGGAACAGTCCGGGAAAATATCGCATTTGGAAAACCAGATGCCACAGATGAAGACATTATCCGTGCGGCAAAAGAAGCACATAGCTGGGAATTTATCGAGCGTCTTCCAAAAGGATTGGATACAGTGCTTCATGAAGACAGTATCAGCCAGGGACAGAAGCAACTTCTATGTATTACAAGAGTTATGCTCTGCCTGCCGCCAATGCTGATACTTGATGAGGCCACATCAAGTATTGATACAAGAACAGAGCAGCAGATTCAGGAAGCATTTGACAAATTAATGAAGGGACGTACAAGCTTTATCGTAGCACACCGGCTTTCTACAATCCGGAATGCATCCCTTATTCTCGTTATGAAAGACGGAAAAATCATCGAGCAGGGAACACACGAAGAACTGCTGACACAAGGAGGATTTTATAATAAGTTGTATAACAGTCAGTTCCAGGCTGTGTAATAAAATTTGTTGTTATAATATAGTGAATTATCCGAGGCAGGATTTCAGATATGTATAAATATCGATATCTGCTGCGTCGCTTTAGAACAAGATTCAGAAAGTAAATTGAAAAAAATTGAGTTATCAAAGATTCGGAGAAAGTGTCAGTGACGGATTTTGTAGGTGATGCTAAGTAAAAAATATTATTTAATAACTTGAGAGTTAGTTAAATTATAGTAGTGAGCAACATTACAGATTTAGATGGAGACAGAGATTCTCAGATAATTATGAAAATGCCGTTATATCTGCGAGCATAGCTCACATGATTATGTACTGTTTGAACCTGCTTGCAGGTGAGTTTACATAATCATGTGAATATAAGTGGCGCAGCAGATAGCGGCATTTTTATATATCTGGAATTCTGTCTCCATATGGATTTGTTTTGCATACTGCTATGATTTTGTGTATGTTGACGCAGATATGGCAAAAAAAGGTGTAGATTGTGTAAAGATTATACAATCGTTCTATGCCATGATGGAAGATAGGATAGAGAAAATTTTAGTATATCAATAGAAAAAAGTGAAAGAGATGCTAAAGACATCTTGAAAGTGCATGTTAGAAGGCCTGTTGAGGAATAAAATTATAAGAAGTGGGAGGTATATTATGACAAGGCTAGTATTTGAGACGAAGTGTATGAAAGTTGCAGAACTGGGAGAGGAGTCTTCGGTACCGGATCTTTTTGGGGAACTGACAACTCAGAATTCGCTTGTGTTTGATCTGGACGAGGATGATGAGATTTATGAAGGATATGGCAAAGTAAATAGTGCGTTTCCATATCGTCAGCTTAATGGATATACAAGAGAGCTGCATGAGAAAGATGTAAAGACGGCGGTTCTGGAAAACGAGTATTTGAAGGCAGTATTTCTTACGGAATATGGTGGAAGATTGTGGGAGCTGTGGGATAAGAAAACAGGAAAGAATCTTCTTTACACGAATGATGTGCTCAGATTTAGCAACCTTGCTATTAGAAATGCATGGTTTTCTGGAGGTGTCGAGTGGAATCTTGGAATTATCGGTCATAATCCATTGACAACGGAGCCGCTTTATGTAGCAAAGACGCAGACAGATGAAGGTGATCCGGTACTTCGTATGTATGAATATGAACGAATCCGGGGAGTTATCTGGCAGATGGATTTCTGGCTGGAGGAGGCTTGTCCGTATCTGAACTGCAGAATGAGAATTGTTAATGACAGCAATCAGGTTATTCCGATGTACTGGTGGAGTAACATGGCAGTACCGGAGTATGAAGGGGGACGCCTTGTCGTACCGGCAAAGGAAGCATTTACAGCGGTAGGGACGAATGGTTTTAAAGTAGAGATTCCGTTTGTTAATGGAATTGATGTAACAGATTATAAGAAGATTCCGACCAGTATAGATTATTTCTTCCATATTCCGAAAGAAGAACCAAAATATATTGCCAATATTGCGCCAGATGGATATGGACTTTTACAATTTTCAACACCAAGATTACAGGGAAGGAAGCTATTTTCATGGGGAAATATTGATGCTTCCGACCGCTGGCAGGAATTTTTGACGGAAGATGCAGGACGTTATGTGGAGATCCAGGCAGGACTTGGAAAGACACAGTATGGCTGTATTCCGATGGCACCACACACTGCATGGGAATGGATGGAACGCTACGGAGCAGTGGATCTTGGTGCAGGTGCATGTGAACAGTCCCATGAATGGCGTTATGAGAAGGTGACAGAGGAACTGAAGGCAAATCAGGAGATTGAGAAACTTAAGAAACGTCTGGAAGAGACAAAAGGACTTGCAAAGAAGCAGGCAAAGCTAGTCCAGGCAGGAAGCGGATATGGAACATTTGCACCAAAAACAAAAAGAACTGGCCATCTGGAATTTGTGAATCAGTCAGAAACATTAAAGAAGTGGAAACATTTCTTTGAGACAGGCATTCTACACATGCCAAATCCAGAAGATGAGCCGGACGAGTTCTGGAATGGAGAGAAATTCCTGACATATCTGGAAGAGAAAACAGTCAGAAAAGATGCACCGAATGCCGCGAACTGGTATGCACATTATCAGCTTGGTATCAGCTATCTAATTGCAGGAAGAAATGAAGATGCAAGAGACGAATTTGCAAGATCTGTTGATCTTACATCCAATGCATGGGCATATCATGGACTGGCGTGTCTGTATCTGAAATCGGATCCTGAGAAGGCAAAACAGTTTATTATGGAAGGAATGGCGCTTCAAAGAGAGAGACTATCTTATCAGAAGGAAGGGTTTAAGATTCTGGAAAAATGTGGGGCTTACAAGGAAATTGATGAAGAATATAAAAAACAGACCGCAGAAAATCAGAAGAACGGACGAATTCAATATTATTATGTGGCAGCACTTGAAAAATTAGAAAGAAATGAAGAGGCGTATCATTTGCTGAATGACGGCGATGGAATTGATGTGTCAGATATCCGGGAAGGTGACAGCGATATCCAGTCAATCTGGGAGAGCCTTCACGAAAAAGTGTACGGGGAAAAAGGGCATTTGCCACACTACTATAATTTTAAAGTGAATTAAAAAAGTGTCTATAAAAATGGAGGAAATGTTATGAGAGTGTACAGAGCAAAAGATTACAAGGATATGAGCAGAAAAGCAGCCAATATAATTTCTGCGCAGATCATTTTGAAACCAAACAGTGTACTTGGACTGGCAACTGGCTCTACGCCAATAGGAACTTACAGTCAGCTGGTAGACTGGTACAAAAAAGGAGACTTGGATTTTTCAGAGGTGACAAGTGTCAATCTGGACGAATATAAAGGACTGCCGGGAAGCAATGAACAGAGCTATTATTACTTTATGCATCAGCATCTGTTCGATCAGGTGAATATTCAGGAGAGACACACACATTTGCCCAATGGAATGGAACCAGACAGTAAAAAAGAATGTGAACGTTATGAGGAACTGATCAGAAGCCTTGGAGGCGTAGATCTTCAGCTTCTTGGAATGGGACATAATGGACATATTGGATTTAATGAGCCAGAACAGGCATTTGAGACGGGGACACATTGTGTGGACCTTCAGGAGAGTACTATTGAGGCAAATAAAAGATTTTTTGCTTCGGAGGCGGATGTTCCAAGACAGGCATATACCATGGGGATAAAGACAATTATGCAGGCAAAGAAGATTCTTGTTGTAGTAAGTGGGGAAGACAAAGCAGAGATTGTAAAGAAAGCATTTTTCGGACCAGTGATTCCAGGTGTGCCGGCATCAATCCTTCAGATGCATAATGATGTTATTTTGGTGGGAGATGAAGCAGCATTATCTCTGATATAAAGAATCAGGGATAAAATAATCAGATGAAAATCGATAATAGGTCTTAATAATTTGTGTAATGTAGAATAAATAACAAGATTGTGAAAATATTAATTTATACAATGTGTACAAAAAACAGCCCGTTATTTTGCTGAAAACAGCATTTTAGAGCAGATTGTGCAAATTAATGAAACTTTAGGATAAAGATTATTGTGCAAAATTGTGACATAATGAATCCAACGAGAAAAGAGTAATTGCAAAATTACTAAAAACGATTTACCAAAATGGTATAGGAGGAAAAAGAATGAAAAAGAAAGTAATCAGTGCACTTTTATGTGCGGCAATGGTTGCGACCATGTTAGTTGGATGTGGCGGAAGTTCCAACGATTCCAAGTCATCTGGAGGAGATGGCAAGAAACTTGTATACTGGGCTATGTGGAGTAAAGATGAGCCACAGGCGAAAGTAATCCAGGATGCGATTGCAAAGTATACAGAAGATACAGGTGTAGAAGTAGACGTTCAGTTCAAGGGACGTTCCGGACAGCGTGAAGGTCTTCAGCCTGCACTCGATGCAAAGCAGACCATCGACCTGTTCGATGAAGATGTAAACCGTGTAAACGGATCTTGGGGAAAATATCTGTTAGATCTCGAGGATGTGGCAAAAGATTACGAGTCAGAGCACGGAAACGAGACATTATTCAAAATTGCACGTGCGGCATATGAGGATGGAACACTTCATTCAATCCCATATCAGCCATCAATCTTCGGATTCTTTTACAATAAGACATTATTTGATAAAGCTGGTATCAAAGAAGTTCCTACAACATGGGATGAGTTAGATGCAGTATGCGCTAAATTAAAAGACGCTGGTATTACACCAATCACAGCAGACGATGCTTATATGACATCATTTATCGGATATCATCTTGCAAGATATATTGGACAGGATGGAGTAAAATCTCTTGTAACCGGAGAAGAAGTAAATGGTCAGAACGTAACATGGGATGATGAGAGAGTTCTTGCAGCAGCTCAGAGCTTTGCAGATTTCGCTAAAAAAGGTTACTTCTCAAAGAACATTGCGACAAATGTATATCCGGCAGGACAGAATCAGGAATTTGCTCCTGGAGATGCAGCAATTGTTATCTGTGGATCATGGCTTCCAAATGAAGCAAAAGCTTCTGTAGCTGATGATCTTGAGTGGGGATATTTCAACTATCCATCAGTTCCGAACGGAACAGATGACAATACAGCTAACAACATTGCTAATCAGGTATTTGCAATTAATAAAGATTCCAAGATGGCTGACGAAGCATTTGAGCTGATTACTTATATCACAACAGGTGATTATGACAAAGAGATGACAAAAGAAGCTCTTTGTATCCCAACTGACAAAGCAAATTCTGATGCATGGCCAACAGAGCTTGCAGAAGTAAAAGCTGGATTTGATGCAACAACCACATACTATGACTGGGCAGCAGGCGCAGAGAGCAACAATGACCTGACTGGTACATTAAAGACAAGCGCACTTGAGCTCGCAGCTGGTAAATTAGATGCAGCAGGATTCATTTCTGCAATGAAAAAAGCAGCAGGAAAATAAGTCATTTGAGATAATCAAATAAGATGCATATTATAATATGGTGGCGGGGCGGTTATGGCATCGCCGCCATATTTCTTTTAAGAAAACGGTCGCAGGACATCTGAAAAAAGAATGAGGCAGATGGCTGAGATTATGCGAGAAGGAGGAAATGAGATGAAAAATAATAAGAAAATGATCGTAGGCTTCCTGGCGCCGGCAGTTATCATCTTCCTCATTGTTTTTTTATACCCGATCGTCCGGACGATTATGATGAGTTTCTTCAAAATTGATTCCGTTACAGACACAACAGGTTTGTGGACATTTGTAGGTATACAGAACTATGAGAAATTATTTGCAACTGCAATTTTTAGAAAGTCTATGCTGAATCTGTTTAAAATCTGGGCAATCGGTGGAGCAATTGTACTTTCTGTTTCTCTGCTGTTTGGAGTTATCCTGACAAGTGGAATCCGCGGTAAGAAATTCTTTCGTGCGGTAATCTATCTTCCGAACCTTGTAAGTGCGGTAGCCCTTGCAACTATGTGGTTACAGTATGTATATAGTTCTAAGTTCGGATTACTAAAATCTATTCTTGATGCGGTCGGTATGCATAAACTGGCAGAGACAGCATGGCTGGATACAGGTCACAAATTCGGAGCATTGTTATTTGCATATTGCTTTGGAATGATTGGATATCACATGCTGATCTGGATGAGTGGAATTGAGAGAATCAGTCCGGAGCTATATGAAGCGGCAACCATTGATGGTGCCAACAGGCCACAGCAATTCCAGCATATGACACTTCCTTTATTAAAAGGAGTATTTAAGACAAACATTACGATGTGGTCAGTAAGTACAGCGGCATTCTTTGTGTGGTCTCAGATGTTCTCAACCGTAACAGCAGATGAGGCAACTATTGTCCCGGTACAGTACATGTACATGCAGACATTTGGAGCCGGAAATGCAGTTACAGAAAGAAATGCAGGATATGGAGCAGCGATCGGTATTATCTTGTGCATCTGTATTGTAGTTATTTTTACAATCTGTAATAAACTGATTAAAGAGGATGACTTAGAATTTTAGAAAGGAGGAGACGCAAGATGGAAAAAGAGAAAAAAATAAAAGTGAAAAAGAAAATTGACTGGAAACATGAAATGGCGCTCGCTCCTGGATATATTATAGTAATTTTATGGGTGGCATTTACATTCATGTTACTTGGATGGATCATAGCAGCCAGTCTTTCTACTACAACAGATATCTTTGCAGGAAAAGCATTGAAATTCCCGTCGGGACTACACTTTGAAAATTATGTGCAGGCATGGGGAAGTGGCGGAGTTGCAACATTCTTTACAAACTCCCTCCTTTATGCAGTAGTATCTTGTGTATTGCTGATCCTGATCTGTGCGCCGGCAGCATATGTCCTTGCGAGATATACATTTATCGGGAATAAAATTATCCAGACAAGTTTAGTGTCTGCGATGGGTATTCCAATCACGATGATCGTTCTTCCATTGTTTGGAGTTGTAGCAAATCTTGGAATTCTGAATAATGTTGCAGCAAGTAAGGTAACTTTGATCTTCTTGTATGTAGGAATTAATATTCCATATACAACGATTTTCTTACTTACTTTCTTTGCAAATATTTCCAGTACATATGAAGAGGCAGCAGCTCTTGATGGATGTCCTCCGGCAAAAGCTTTCTGGAAGATTATGTTCCCGATGGCTCAGTCCGGACTGGTAACAGTGACAATATTCAATTTCATTAATATCTGGAATGAGTATTTCCTGTCACTGATTTTTGCAAACAACGATGCATTACGTCCGGTAGCCGTAGGACTTTATGGAATGTTGCAGTCCATGCAGTACACCGGAAACTGGGCTGGAATGTTCGCAGCAGTAATTATTGTATTTGCACCGACATTTGTCCTGTATCTGTTCCTGTCAGAGAAATTGATCGGAGGAATTACCGGAGGAATTAAAGGTTAGAGACATAAAAAGAATATTATATAAAGCAAGGAATCTGTTTTCGAATCCAGCTATCAAAAATTAACGGATGATTCGCACACAGATTCCTTTACTTATTACGCTTATAGAAAAAGTAGTGGGAAAATAATATGTTAAGCTCAAGAAGGTGCCTCAGACACAGGAAATAGTCAGAATCTGAGGCAGTTTTTTGAGCAATATATATTTTATTTTCCACTAATTTTCCTCAAACTTCCCTTCTGACATTGCCTTGATTGAAGATGCATATTCAGACGGTGTCATTCCAGTTTCTTTTTTGAATTGTCTTGAGAAGTAATGAATGGAGGTATATCCAAGGTAATCGGAAATCTGTGTAAAATTCATATGTCTGGAGCGGATCAGTTCTTTTGCAGAGTTGATCTTCAGCTTCGAAAAATAGTCGATGATGCCAAGTCCACATTGATTTTTGAATATCTTCTGCAGTCGTGATCTGCCGACCAGGTTGTCCTTGCAGATTTGTTCAATAGTGACATGAGAACGAATATGTTCTTTCATGTATTCGGTGACCAGACTGTAGACTTCAATGTCATTTTTGGATTTTGTTGATTTGGCTGCAGGCATAGTGACTTTTGGACGGACAACGCTGGTGTAAGAGGCTGAGTAACGTCTCGCAAGGTGGATTAAAAACTGTTCTATTAGCAGACGGATCATTTGCTGTGAGCCGAAGATGTCAGGTGGCTGTTTAAGCGGCATATTCTGAAGATATGGATCATCCAGCCGGCATTGGAAGGTATGTCTGGCTTCAAAAATAATGCTTGCCAGAAGATTGCGTTCTACGTCATCCATCTTCAAAATTTTTTTGCGAAAATAATATATAGCATTATCATCACATTGAAAGGAGATAACAATCAGATTCGGTGCGATCGTTCCAGTAGCTGTAACATTATGAAATTCATTAGGTTCATGAAAAGCAATTTCACCTTTGTGAAGAATAAACTTCTTATCACCGCCGGTCACTTCAACTTCTCCTTTATCTACACAGATAAATTCCCAAAAATCGTGGCTTTCCCCTTCGAATGAAAAATCGCTCATGTATTCAAAATAATGAATACTGTATATTTTACCGATGTTGATTACATTCTCCGGTAAAAATCCATTGTATGCCATGTTAAAGTCTCCTTTGCGCAATTGTATTTTTTGTACAAATGTTATAAATAATTATAACGTATATATTAAAAATTGCAAGAAATAGAAGCAGATAATATAAATTATGAGTGAAATATGATAAAGATTTTTGTACAAATTTATACTACAATAATCAAGTGATAAAAGATGTCAATAATAAGTAGAAGGATTTTTGAATAAAACCGGGAGGAAGTATTATGACACAGGTAGTCAGAACACAGAAGGCAGAAGCAATTGCACATTTTCAATATGAAGGAAGACTGATCCAGGATGTACCATTTGGAAATGGACACATTAATGATACATATTTGCTGACATTTGAAGTAAAACGCATGGGGATTTTGAAGGTCATTCTTCAAAAAATGAATAAAAATGTATTCAAGAACCCTGTAGAGCTTATGGAGAATATTCTTGGAGTGACTTCCTATCTTCGCGAAAAAATTATAAAAAAAGGAGGAGATCCAGACAGAGAAACGTTGAATGTAATTCCGGCATTGGATGGAAAACCATATTATCAGGATTCGTTTGGAGATTACTGGAGATCCTATATTTTTATTACAGATGCGAGCAGTTATGATCAGGTAGAGAATCCGGATCAGTTCTATCAGGCAGCAATGGCATTTGGAAATTTCCAGAATCTTTTGGCAGACTATCCGGCCGATACATTGTTTGAGACAATTGAAGGATTTCACGACACGAAGGCAAGATTTGAGGTTTTTAAAAGAGCGGTAGAAACAGATATTAAGAGCCGTGCGGCTGGTGTTAAGAAAGAAATTCAGTTTGTGTTGGACCATGAAGATGTAGCATGCTGTTTTTCAAACCTTCAGGCAAAGGGAGAGATTCCGCTTCGTGTTACACACAATGATACAAAGCTTAACAATATTATGATTGACAATAAGACAGGCAAGGCAATCTGCGTGATAGATCTGGATACTGTTATGCCGGGACTTGCTGTGAATGATTTCGGTGACGCCATTCGTTTCGGGGCAAGTACAGGTGCGGAAGATGAAAAAGATCTGTCTAAGGTTGAATGCAGTATGGAGCTTTTTGATCTGTTTACAAAAGGATTCATTGAAGGCTGTAATGGCAAGCTGACAAAACGGGAGATGGAACTTTTGCCGATGGGAGCAAAGGTCATGACATTTGAATGTGGTATGCGTTTCCTGACAGATTATCTGCAGGGAGATACATACTTCAAGATCCATCGAGAGGAACATAATCTGGATCGGTGCAGAACACAGTTCAAGCTGGTCAGCGATATGGAGAAAAAGTGGGGCCAAATGCATGAAATCGTGAAAAAATATATGTAAACCCCTGAATATACAATAAGAGAGAGCCAGAACATAGATTTCCAAAGTGAAATATGCTAATATTTCTTTTAAGTTCAGATTTGACGTATGTGAAGTTACTACTTGTAGAAGTGGGGATTTTCATACAAATACGAAAACGAAAGAAAAGGAGAAGTATATGTACTCAGGATATGAATTAATCTGGCTCTTTTTTTGTACCAGTTTTTTGGGCTGGATATTGGAGACTGTATCAGCAGCAACACATAGCTGGCAGAAAACTATGGATCAAAAGTTTGATGATGTCCGGCTTAAGAAAATATATCCGAATGCATTGAAAGTAGAATAAAATTCTAAAATATTTTTGAAACTCATAAAATAAGCGACAGAAACAAATTTTTGATGCATTTCATGAAGAAAAGGAGTATAATAATTTCCAAATGAACTGAAATGGAACAAAGGAGTAATCTGTGATGAACTTTTTAGAGGAAAGAATTGTAAAAGATGGAATCGTAAAAGAGGGAAATGTTTTAAAGGTGGACAGTTTCCTGAATCATCAGATGGATATAGAATTATTTGATCAGATGGGTGCTGAATTCAAAAAAAGATTTGCGGACAGACCAATCAATAAGATTCTTACAATTGAGGCATCTGGAATCGGAATCGCCTGTGTTGTAGCACAGCATTTCGGAGTTCCGGTCGTATTTGCAAAAAAATCAAAAAGTATCAACATCGAGGGAGAGATGTACACTGCAGAAGTTGAGTCATTTACCCACAAATGCAAGAACCAGGTAATCGTTGCGAAGAAGTTCTTAAGTGGGGAAGATCACGTACTGATCATTGACGATTTCCTTGCAAATGGCTGTGCACTTCAGGGACTGATCCAGATTGTAAAGTCTGCAGGTGGAACAGTAGAAGGAATCGGAATCGCAATCGAGAAAGGCTTCCAGACTGGCGGAACGGTGATCCGTAATCTTGGATACCGTCTGGAGTCACTGGCAATTGTGGATGGCATGGATGCCTCCACAGGAGAGATTACATTCAGAGAGCAGTAAGAAACAGGAATAAAAAAGAACCAACACTTTTGAAAGTGCTGGTTCTTTTTTGAAAGGGTTTGAACATTTTATCTATGTAAATTTTAATTGTTGTTGGGCGAAGTCCGGTAATCATACCTGATTGTGAGCAGTAAGCCGACATTTTGGAGGGCATAGTGTACATTTGCCATGTCTGGCTTTTCTGCAAGTACGACTACCGTCTTCTTCAATTGATAAGTCCATTATAATGGAGAATTGTGAATGCCTTGTGTCAGAAAATGGAAATGTTTCTAAAATTTCTTAAGAAAATCTGATGAAAATATAGAAATAGCTTAATTCTTTTGCATATCTTTCAAAATAAGGAGATATAATACGGTGTATTGACAATGCGTTGCAATATACCATTATAGAAAGTTGGGTGAAACTTATGGCAAATGTATCAATCAGAATGGACGATGCTTTAAAAAAGCAGGCAGAAGAGTTATTTAATGATTTAGGAATGAATTTAACAACAGCATTTACAATATTTGTAAAACAGGCAATCAGAGAACAAGGAATACCATTTGAAATTACAAAAGAAACGCCGAACAGTGAAACGCTTTCAGCATTAAGAGAAGTAGAAGAAATGAAGAAGAATCCATCTCTTGGGAAGTCTTATACAGATGTGGATAAAATGATGGAGCATTTACTTTCATGAAATACACACTAAAGCCGACCAGTAAGTTTCAGAAAGATTTAAAACGTATTCAAAAAAGAGGAGCCTTCCGGTTGTTTTGCCGGAAGGATTTTTACGGATAAAAAGCAGAAAGCTAATATAATACTTTCTGCTAAAAACGCAGCGAGAGGGATTTGAACCCCCGGAACCTTGCGGTTCTTCTGCTTTCGAGGCAGATGCCATCAGCCAACTCGACCATCGCTGCATGACGCCATTATAACATAGAGAAAAACAATTTGCAAAATTTTTTATACATTTGAGAAAATAAAAGTATGCATATCCATCTTTGATTAACGGCGACACTTGCCTAATTTTTTCAGAGTGTCAGGACTCTATTTTTTTATCAACATATACAAATATTTTTCATAGTTTGTTCCGTCTGGATAAGGTACATTTTCTTCGGCGGAATCTTTGATTGCCTGTTCTAAAAATGTTCCGGATAACTGGATCAGTTCTGGAATACCATCGCCACGACACTTTCCGGCTGCAATGCAGGAAGCGAAGAGGTCTCCGGTTCCGGAATAACTGCCTCCGACATGTGGAAATGCAAATAATTTTCGAGTGTCTTTGGAAACGTACAGATTTCCCATCATTTTCTGCCCATGTTCATTCTTACAATGAATGCCGGTTACAATAATCTCTTTTTCTTTTTTGGAAGTCTGCCTGCTATCCAATGTATTTGAATTATCAGAATCCGGTGGCAGAAGTGTGGAGGCTAATTCACCAATCACATCGATGAGAATACGAGTATCTGCAATATCTACGATTGCATCGTAATCTGCATCAGTCAGAAGGCAGAGCTCTGTCAGATTAGGAGTGATAATATCCGCTTCCCCGACCAGCGCATTCATTTTTTCCAGTAACTTCGGTGTAAACATATCGTACTTTATACCATCATCTCCCATGACCGGATCCACGAGAAGAAATGTATCTGATGTATAAAATGTATCTATGAAATGGAATATCTGATCAATTTGTGCTTCGCTTGCGACGAATCCGGTGTAGATACCGTCGAAATGCTGTCCCATTTTCTGCCATTCCTGGCGGTAAATATCCATTTTATCTGTATAGTCATCGAGGTAATAGTGCGGATATCCGGTCTGCGCGGTTAAAATTGCGGTTGGAAGCGGACAGGCTTGAATTCCCATGGCTGAGATGACGGAAATTGCGGCTGTCAGTGAGCAACGGCCAAATCCGGATAAATCATTTATTACAGCAATCTTTTTAGTCATAGTGTTTCTTCCTTTTTCATGTTGCGTTAAAATAATAGTTTTAATAATCCAGATATTTATAGTAGCATAATATTTTCCTCTTTACAAATACATTCGAAAATGGTAAGCTTATTTCATTGCTTTAGCACGCTACCATGTTAGCAAGGTAGCATGATGATATGATTTAATCTGAAAGGACATAAAGGAATGGGAAAAAAGATTGCATTTATAGGAAGCAGTGGTGGAAATCTATATAAGCAAGGTGGGAACAATCTGCCGGCAATGATGAAAGAAATATGCGGACAGACAACGGCTGCAGACATGGAGATCACATTTGTACAGTATGTACTGGCATCTGGCAGTCTGGATAATGTGGGACCGGACAGCCCGGCAACTTTATATACATGGAATGGAACAGAAGTACAGGCAGTATTTCAGGGGACTTTAACAGAGGTTAATGTAGAAGCGGAAAAGGTGGACGTAAAACTTGCGAAGAAGATTGATGACGGTGAAATTGAAGGTGTAATGTTTGTCAGTGCCAGTCCGGACGGGGCTAACAGACAGGCAATGGAAGCCTGCGCAAGAACGAAGATTCCGATGGCCGGAACGGGCGGAAGTGGTGTCGCGCTCACGCGGAACATGGGATGTAATGTTCTGTCAGCATCTGGAACAACAGGAACAACGAATCGTACAAGAGCCGTTGCATTTACGACAGCACTTGCAAAATACTGGAAAATTAAATATATGCCAGTCATTGGTAATACAGGAGAAAATGCAGCATCAAAAGCAGAAGGAAATATATGGAAGCGCATTAATTTCCGCGGAATTATGATGACAAGCCTTCCGGCATTTATTGCCATGGCACTTTGCCTGGCGTGTAGCAAGATTCCAGGATGTGGAAGTCTGTCAGATGTATTTGATACACTTGTAAATTCAATTCCAATCGTTATTTGTGCAATTGCAGCTAAGCAGGTTTCCGGTCTTGATGAGGTGGGAGTTGTTGCAGGTATTGTAGCCGGCATTCTGGCAGTGGATGGAGGAATCCTGGGAGGACTGATCATCGGAATCCTGGCAGGTGTGCTTGCTTACTATATCAGTGTGTTCTGTTTCCGTCACAATGTGCCGGGTACGACAGTTAATATTGCTTCGGGAGGTCTTGGTGGACTGGCAGCTGGATTGGTGGGAAAATTCCTTATTGCACCTGTAGCATTATGGATTGGAAATGGGATCTGTTCTCTGATCAACATGTGTATTGATTACAATGCCCTCCTTGCAGGGGCGGTAGCAGGACTTTTGATCTGGCCGGCAATTATTGGAGGTGTTTACCATGCGGCAATTCTTCCGATTGTCCTATTGGAAATGGAAGAAATGGGATTTAGTTTCCTTGGAGCTATTGATATGACAGGACTTGTCATGGTATCAGCAGGAATCACACTTGCTAACATTATTCTGCCGAAGCAGAAAGGCGAGGCGGCTGTAGCACTTCCAGGCTGCATTATCAATATCTGTTTTGGAACATTTGTGGAAGCATCTTATCCATTCATGTTCTCAAACAAGATTGTCTTTGCCGGAGCGCTGGCAAGTGCAACTGTAGGTGGAGCAATCGTAGGACTGTTCAATGTAAAAGGAACCGCTTATGTGCCGGCAGTGCTTGCTCCGTTTATGGCAAATGAAGGAAAAGGCCCGGCATTTGCAGTGGCCATGATTGCTGCAATGGGATGTGCATTTGCAATCACGATGGTGGCAAATGTGCTGGAGAGAAAAAAGAGTGGAAAAATTCCAGTGAAAAAAGTTTGAAAAAGTTGAAAAAACTTGTTGACAACCAGGGGGACCTACGATATAATAGGTTTTGCTGTGAGGGACACAAGAGAAACGGAACACAGTAATGTGCGCGTAGCTCAGCTGGATAGAGCGTCTGGCTACGGACCAGAAGGTCGGGAGTTCGAATCTTCTCGCGCACGTTGAATTTAAGGCATATCCGAAAGGATGTGCCTTTTTTCTATGATAAGAAATTGCTTTTTCTAAGATAAAAGTAGACAAAACATATTTGATAACTGTATAATAAACATAATATTTTCAACTAATAAATTTCTTTATTGGGATAAAAAGGAGAATGATTTATACATAGAAGAAATTTATTAGGCATGAAGAATGAGTGAGGTAGGGTATGAAAAAAATATTTAGCAGTCTTCCGGTGAAATTATTGATTGGTATTGTTATTGGAATTATCTTTGGACAGATTTTCCCGGAAAATGTAATGAGTGTTGTTGTCCCATTAAAGAATATTCTGGGACAGGTCATTAACTTTGTAGTACCGTTAATTGTCATCGGATTTATTGCACCGTCTATTACAAAGCTTGGAAATAATGCGTCACGTATGCTTGGAGTTGCACTTATGGTTGCATATACGTCGTCCGTACTGGCAGCACTTCTTTCTATGGGAGCTGGATATGCAATTATTCCGAATCTTCCGGTTGTGTCAGAGATTGAAGGCTTAAAAGAATTGCCGGAAGATGTTTTTGGTCTGACTATTCCGCAGATTATGAATGTCATGAGTGCTCTTGCATTTTCCATTTTAATCGGACTTGCGGCAATCTGGACAAAAGCAAAGACGATCATTACTATTTTAGATGAGTTCCAAAATATTGTACTTGCAATTGTTTCAAAGATTATTATTCCAATTCTTCCAGTGTTTATTGCATTTACATTCACTTGTTTATCATATGATGGAACTATTACAAAGCAGCTTCCGGTATTTGTCAGTGCAGTCGTAATCGTTATGATCGGACATTATATCTGGCTGACAGTGCTGTATGTTGTAGCAGGAGTCTATTCTGGAAAGAATCCAATGGAAGTCGTAAAGCATTATGGACCGGCTTATATTACAGCAGTTGGAACGATGTCGTCTGCCGCAACACTTGCAGTTGCGCTTCGGTGTGCGAGAAAATCCAAAGTTTTAAGAGAAGATATGGTGGATTTTGGTGTGCCGCTGTTTGCAAATATCCATCTGTGCGGATCCGTATTGACGGAAGTGTTTTTCTGTATGATCGTGTCCAAGGTATTATATGGTACATTACCAGATATTCAGACATTGGTACTGTTCTGCGTCCTGCTTGCGATTTTCGCCATTGGAGCCCCTGGAGTTCCGGGAGGAACGGTAATGGCATCATTGGGACTCATTACAGGCGTTCTTGGATTTGGTGATGATGGTACAGCATTGATGCTTGCAATCTTCGCACTTCAGGATAGCTTCGGAACAGCCTGCAATGTAACAGGAGACGGAGCACTGACATTATTCCTGACCGGTTATGTCGAAAAGCATGGAATAGAAAAGCAGAATATATCTGTGGAATTATAGATTGTCGAGACATTCATGAATTTTAGAAAATGAAAATATATCATTGGTGTGAGAATAAGAAAATGGAGAGTGGAACAAAACCCCTCTCCATTTCTATATGCAAAGAAACTAAAAACTAATTCAAATATGTAACAAGATCGTCCTGCCTTTTAGCAGCCTCGCGCTCTTCATCAGGATATCCCATTCCTACCATTCCGACAACCTGCATGTCTTTGTCAATTCCAAGACCTTCCAGGTAATCTGCAACTTCTTCTTTGTCTCCACAGTATTTTAACTGGTTGATCCAGCATGCACCAAGTCCAAGTGAGTGTGCTGCAAGAAGCATGTTCTCGATTGCGCATGAGCAGTCGCTGACTCCGTTGACAGCTTCTTTCTCACATGCAACAAGTACAATTGCCTTTGCTCCGTATAATGTGTAAGCAGGGTTCTCCATTCCCTTTGCTACAACATCCTGAAGGCGCTTGATAGAATCTGCATTCTGCATTACATAGAATCGGTATGTCTGTAAGTTCTTGCCGCTTGGAGCGTAAGTTCCTGCTTTGACAATCTCATCTACGAGATCCTTTGGAACGTCCTGCTCTTTGAATTTACGAATAGATCTTCGAGTATAAATGTTATTCAATACTTCGTTCATGATTACCTCTCCTTTTAAAATAATTAACCTTTTTATCTAAAGTACAGTATAATATTAAAAATACGAAAAATCATTGTCTATTTTAGATAAAAATACGAAAAATAATTTGTAAATATGGACAAAATGGGTAGATATGTACATTGTTAAGAAATGAACAAAATGTTATACTATTAATATTAAGGATTGAAGAAGTGCATAGCACAAAAATCCGTGGGTAGCGAAAAAATGAATCATGCATCAGTCCGCAAAGGCGCGAGGGAGGAAGAGAAAATGTCAGATTTGAAATTTACTTGTACTGGTTGTCGCAATGGCTGTGTGATCACAGTCTGTTATAATGAGGAGGGGTATCCAGATGTGAAAGGCAATGGCTGTATGCGCGGCGTATTGTATGCAAATGACAAAGTAAGAGCAATGGACGAGAAAGAGACGGACAAGTAAGATGTTAAAATCATATGTTGCATTTGACATAGAGACGACTGGACTTAGCCCGGAGCACAATGAGATTATTGAGATTGGTGCATTGAAAGTACGGGAAGGAAAAGTTGTTGACCGTTTTATTCGTTTTATCGAACCGGAGGCCGGGATACCTCCGATGATTACGCAACTGACCGGAATTACAAATGATATGGTAGAAGGAGCAGGGAACTGTGGCGAAGTATTGCCGGAGTTCCTTGAATTCTGCGAACAGGATACGCTGATCGGACATAATGTGCAGTTCGACTTCAGCTTTGTGAAGACAAAAGCAAAAGAACTTGGTTACACCTATGATCATATGGGAATTGATACACTTAAGATTGCCAAAGTTGTTCACGCAGACCTTCCATCCAGAAAGCTTGGTGCACTCTGCGAATACTATCATATCGAAAATGCGGCGGCGCACCGGGCATATCATGATGCTCTGGCAACCGCAAAACTGTATCAGTCTATGGCGCATTTTTATGAGGAAAAGGAACCGAAGGTTTTTAAACCACAGCCCTTGGCATATAAAGTGAAGAAAAAAGAACCGATAACCGCAAAACAGATCGCATTTCTCACAAGGCTTATGCAACAGAAGAATATTTCTATGGAAATGGACATACATACACTGACAAAGAGTGAGGCTTCCAGAGAAATCGACCGGATTTTATCCCGACCGTAATGGAAGTGAGAAACCAATATGGAATACAGTCTGACAGGCTGATGTATTGACAGTAATTATCAGATGTGTTAGATTGTAAAAGTAATAGTTAAAGATACAAAAGAATAAAAAATGTGTGAGGTGTCAGTCAGAGAAAAATATTATAAAAAGTTATTTATCTGGCTGGTGAAAAGGGAAACAGGTGTGAATCCTGTACGAACTCGTCACCGTATTTTGCGAGCTTTGAATCCTACATGCCACTGGGAGACCGGGAAGGCTGATTTTAGAGCGCCTGAGCAATAAGCCGGGATACCTGCCTTTCACAGTACAGGAACATATTTGTTCAGGCCACGAGGAACTGGCAGTACGAAATACATAGAAAGGCTATTTGACGGAAGGAAGATAATTTCGTCAATAGTTTGTTTTGCGTACTCTCTGTTCATTTTTTAATGGCAGGGATTTTTTATTATATGAATTTCTATATAATAAGAAACCTCCAGAAAAATTATTTTGTATCTTAGAAAAAAATGGAGGATGGAAAGATGAAGAAAAAATTGGTAGTCGTATTACTTACTGCAGCTATGAGTATGTCTCTGCTTGCAGGATGTGGAGGAAATTCAGGAAGTTCTGACGCAAAGAGTGATGCAAAGACAGAGGATACGAAGGAGGACAGCAATCAGGTGGCAGCAGACAAGGTGGCAAAACTGATTGATGATATCTATGTTCAGGAGAGAACTGACAAGACAGATGAACAGTGCAAAGAAGCTAAGGAAGCCTGGGACGCATTAACAGATGCCCAAAAAGAATTAGTAGAAGGTGAGAACGCAGATCCTGATTACTTCGGAAGAGATACAGGTGACGCTTCGAAAGATGATCCGTTAAATCAGGACGAGATTGGTGAGAATGAACTTCTCGTTGTAAGTTTCGGTACATCATTCAATGACAGCCGCGCAAAAGACATCGGTGGAATTGAGAAAGCACTTCAGGCTGCTAATCCAGACTGGTCAGTAAGAAGAGCATTTACAGCTCAGATCATCATCAATCACGTACAGGCCCGTGATGATGAGAAGATTGACAACATGGAGCAGGCACTGGAGCGTGCAGTAGACAATGGAGTTAAAAACCTTGTTGTTCAGCCGACACATCTGATGCATGGTGCAGAGTATGATGAGTTATCAGAGACAGTGGAAAAATATAAAGATAAATTTGAATCTGTAAAGATTGCTGAGCCGCTTCTCGGCGAAGTTGGAGCAGATACAACAGTTATCAATGCAGACAAAGAAGCAGTTGCAAAAGCAATCACAGACGAAGCAGTTAAGACAGCAAACTATGACAGCATTGATGCAGCAGCCGAAGATGGAACCGCATTTGTATTCATGGGACATGGAACTTCACACGTTGCAAATGTAAGTTATGATCAGATGCAGACACAGATGGAGCAGCTTGGATATAAGAATGTATTTATCGGAACTGTAGAAGGTGAGCCGGAAGATACAGAGTGTCAGGCAGTCATTGAGAAAATCAAAGAGGCCGGATATAAGAAAGTAATCCTTCGTCCACTGATGGTTGTTGCAGGAGATCATGCGAACAATGATATGGCAGGAGACGATGATGATTCATGGAAGAGCCAGTTTGAAGCGTCAAAAGCATTTGACAGTGTAGAATCACAGATTGCAGGCCTTGGAGAGATTGATGCAATTCAGCAGATTTATGTAGCACATACAAAAGCTGCAATTGAAGCTAAATAGTTGACAGGTCAGATTTTCAGAGTACAATTATAAAGAAAAATAATTAGAAAAGAGAGAATGGACATGTTAAAGAAGAAATTATTAGTTTTATTACTTTCCGCCAGTATGGCAATGACAATGCTTGCCGGATGCGGAAGTAATACGGATAAGAAAGATGACACAAAAACAGAAGCTTCCAAAGATGATGCGTCAGAAGCAAAGACTGACAGCAAAGATGCGAAGGAGCCTGAGCTGGAAGATGGAACTTATAAGGTAGATTTTAATACAGACAGCGGTATGTTCCACGAGAATCCGGACTATAATGACGGAAAAGCAACGCTGACTGTTAAAGATGGTAAGATGACAGTACATATTACATTGAATTCTAAAAATATCGTACAGTTATTCTTAGGCTCAGCAGAAGATGCACAGAAAGACGGGGCAGATCTGATTGATCCGTCAGAGACAACAGAGATTACTTATTCTGATGGTTCCACGCCAAAGGAAGTATATTCTTTTGACGTACCGGTACCGACACTGGATGATGAATTTGATCTGGCATTGATTGGAACAAAGGGTAAATGGTATGACCATAAAGTCAGTGTGTCCAATCCGGAAGCAGTGCAGTAAAAAAGATGTCGTATAATTTTTAAATAATTAAGAGCAGATGTGTTAAAGCATTTGCTCTTTCTTTGTATTTATAAAGATTTTTGATTTGACTTTTCTGTATAAACTGATAAAATGAGAGGAGTTATCAATTAAATCAAAGGAGAAATGTATGAGAAAGAGAATTGTTGCAGCGATACTTGCACTTGCCATGTCTGTTTCTATGATGGCATGTGGTGCAAAAAGTGACAGTAAACAGGAAAATACTGCTACAACAAAAGAAGTAGACAGTATGAGTTTTGATGAACTGAAGAAAGAGGCGAAAGGAAGTACAGTGACTTTCTATGGCTGGGGTGGAGATGATAAGCTGAATGACTGGCTGGATAATTCATTTGCACCGATCATGAAGGAAAAATATGATATTACTATGGAACGTGTTCCGATGGATATTGATCAGATTTTAAGTCAGCTTTCCGGTGAACTGGGAGACAAGAATGCCAGTGAAGACAACGGTGATATCGACATAATCTGGATTAATGGAGAGAATTTCCAGTCTGCAAAAGAAAAAGATATGTTATATGGTCCATTTACAGACAAACTTCCGAATTTCAATGACTATGTAGATGGTGATTCTGAAGATGTAAAATTAGACTTTGCTTATCCGACTGATGGATATGAGGCTCCATATGGAAAAGCTCAGGTTGTTATGGTTGCGGATACGGCGGTAACACCAGATCTTCCGACGAGTGCAGAAGAACTGAAAGCGTTCGTGCAGAAATATCCAGGAAAAGTAACATATCCGGCTCTTCCAGACTTTACAGGAAGTGCATTTGTCAGAAATATTATCTATGAAATCTGTGGATATGAGCAGTTCATGACTATGGAAGCTGACAAAGAAACAGTAAAAGAGGCAATTGAACCGGCTATGGAATATTTACGAGAACTGAATCCTTACTTATGGAATCAGGGAAAGACATTCCCGGACTCTTCCACAACATTGGACAACATGTTTGCAGATGGTGAAGTGGTTCTTTACATGACATACGGTGCATATGACACAGCAGTAAATATTGCAGATGGAAAATACACAGAGACAACTCAGTCCTTCCAGTTCGATAAAGGAACAATTGGAAATACAAACTTTATGGCAATCGCCAAGAATTCAGCAAACAAAGCTGGAGCAATGATCGCTATCAATGAGATGCTTTCGCCGGAGGTTCAGGCAGACCGTTATGATCAGTTAAAAGTAATCCCGGTATTAGATAATACAAAACTTTCTGATGACCAGAAGGCAGAATTTGATAAAGTAGATCTTGGAAAAGGAACCATTCCTCAGGACGAGCTTCTTTCCAAACGTCTTCCGGAGATGCCGGCACAGCTTGTTCCGATTATTGAAGAGATCTGGAATGAGGAAGTTGTAGGAAAATAATTTTATGAAGAAAAAAGTGGTACCATATTTATTACTGGTTCCTCAGATTGTACTGATCATTATATTTCTGATCGGGTTAATAACTGGAATCACCCAGAGTTTCGGGGTGATTCCAGCTTTTGGATTAAGGGAACCTACGTTGAAATATTACAAAGAAATATTGATGAAGCCAGAGCTCTTTCAATCTGTGAGCTACAGCTTAAAAATTGCATTTTTATCAGCCGCAATTGCAACTGCAGGTGGTGTGATTCTTGCCGGATTGTGTGTGTCTGTCAGACAAACGTCTGGACTTATGATGCGGATCATACAGATGCCGATTATAGTTCCCCATGTTGTTGTGGCTATATTTGCAGTTAACATCTGTTCTCAGAATGGAATTCTTGCAAGAATTGGTTATGCGCTTGGACTGATTAGTGATCAGCAGCAATTTCCTCTGATTATATATGATGCACATGGATTTGGAATTATTCTGGCTTATGTGTGGAAGGAACTTCCATTTATTGTATATTTTGTTATTGCATTAATGGCAAATATCAATGGAAAACTGGGGGAGGCTGCCAGGAATCTCGGGGCAGGGAAAATCTGTACATTTGTGAAAGTAACGCTGCCGCTTTGCAAAGAGACAATTATCAGTGGCTTTCTGATAATTTTTGTGTTTGCCCTTGGAGCTTATGAACTCCCGTTTCTTTTGGGAGCGACTACGCCGAAAGCACTACCGATTCTGGCATACCAGCAGTATATTCATCCGAATCTTGAAAACCGTCCGTATGCTATGGCGTTAAATGGAGTTATCATATGCATTTCCATGGTAAGTGCGGTGCTGTATTTTGTAATGTTAAAGAAAAATGTAAGTTATCTGGCAGGTAAGAATCATGAAGAAAAAAAGAAAATCAATACTTAGTTATATTATTATTTTAATCGTGGTGTTTCTGATCTTATTTCCGGTTGCAACGATGATACTTTGGGTATTTACAGAACGCTGGGCATGGCCGGATCTGTTTCCACAGGTGTTTTCTATGCGTGCGCTGGATCAAATTTCGGCGAGAGGGACAGAATTAAGTGCGGTGTTTGCTTCCAGTGCAGAAATTTCGGTTGTTGTAGCATCATTTTCGGTAGTCGTTGCGCTGATGACGGCTCGTGCGGTTGTACTCTATGACTTTCCGGGAAAACAGTTGATTTATTTTTTGACAATCCTGCCTTTTATGATTCCGGTTACAGTGCTTGCCATGGGACTTCAGGTATTATTCATAAAACTGGGGCTTAACAATACAGTGACAGGTGTGATACTGATTCATCTGATCGCGTCACTTCCATATGCAGTCCGGCTGTTAATAGACGGAACGCAGGCTGTCGGTAACCGGTTGGAAGAACAGGCGAGAGTATTGGGAGCTTCTGCGTGGAAAGCATTTTTTCATACTACACTTCCGATGCTTGTTCCTGTCATGCTGTCTTCTTTCTGTATGGCCTATATCGTGTCTTTTAGCCAGTATTTTATGACGTTGTTGATCGGCGGTGGAAAAGTGAAGACATTCACCGTTGTTATGGTTCCATATCTTCAAAGTGGAAATCGTAACATTGCATGCGTGTACAGTGTGATATTTTTAGGGGTGACATTGATATTATTTTCATTATTCGAAGGTCTTGCAAAGCATTGGACAAAGGAAAACAGTGGAGGGTTCTATGAGTCTTAAGGTAGAAAAATTAAAAGTTACAATTCAAAAAAAAGAGATTCTGCATGGTATAAATCTTGAAGTAAAGCAGGGAGAATTTGTTTCGCTGTTAGGATCGTCAGGTTGTGGAAAAACAACATTGCTGAAAAGCATTGCCGGACTTGTGGAAGTGCAGGAAGGCGAGGTGTGGATACAGGGGGAAAAGGCGACAAATATTCTACCAGAAAAGCGAGGCACAATTATCGTATTTCAGGATCTGCGTTTATTTCCCAATATGACTGTAGAAAAGAACATTGCATTTCCAATGGAGATTGCTGGTGTGAAAAAAGACGAACGAAAGAAAAAGGTAGAAGAATTGCTGGCAGCAGTGCAGCTTTCCGGGTTTGAAAAGAGAAGAATAAGGGAAATGTCCGGAGGCCAGATGCAGAGAGTAGCGCTTGCAAGAGCTTTGGCAGCGAAACCCAAAATCTTACTTCTTGATGAACCGTTCTCGGGGCTTGATGAAAAACTCCGCCTGGAAATGGGCGAACTCGTACGAAAACTACACGAAACCTGGAAAATAACGACCATTCTTGTTACTCATGACAAGCGGGAAGCATTGCAGATGTCTGATCGAATCGCGCTTATGGACATTGGAAGGCTCATCCAATATGATACGCCAAAAGAAATGTTCTATCATCCGACATCGCGTATGGTGGCAGAGTATTTTGGAAAAGTCAACGTTATGAAAAAAGAACATGATGGAAGAATGATAGAAGGAATTCTCAGACTATTTTCAGTACAAATAGCTAAAGTAGAAGGTAAAGAAAACAAGAATGATATTTCCATACATGCAAAGGTGGAAGAAATAACATTTGCAGGGGAACTGGCAGAGGTTAGTTTGATTTTGGAAGAGCCGTATTTTGGCAGACTTGAATTGTTAAGCCAGGTAATGAGCAGTAAAATCAGCGAACTGAATTTGTCGGGTGGAATGATCGTTGCGATAAAGATAAATGAAAAAGATATTGTATGGTTTGAAAGCGGGGAAGTCTGATGAAAAAAATCGTGTATGACTGTGATTTAACACTAGGTGTTCCTGGTTGTGATGTGGATGATGGTCTGGCACTTATGTATCTTCTGGGATGTCCGGAAGCAGAATTGCTTGGTGTAACAGCTACTTATGGTAATAATAAAATTGATGTTGTGTGGGAGACAATGAACCGTATGCTTTCGGAGTTAGGGCAGACAGAACTGCCGGCACGAAAAGGAGGGGCGGCTCGCGGTGAGTTTCAAAGTGATGCGGCTGAATTTCTGGTGGATATGGCAAACCAGTATGCAGGAGAGTTGTCGATTCTTGCAACAGGTTCCCTGACAAATCTGGGCGGGGCGTATACATTAGATCCACATTTCTTTGAAAAAGTGAAAGAGATCGTATTGATGGGCGGGATTACAGAACCTCTTGTCTTTGAAAAAAAGATTATGGATGAGTTGAATTTTTCCTGTGATCCAGAAGCCACAGCAGCGGTACTGACAAAAGGGAAAAATGTGTCCATAATTACTGGAAATAACTGTCTGAAAGTTTTATTTACGAAAGAAGAATATAAAAAGCGCCTTTTGGGAACAGAAAACCCGGCAGCAATCTATATCCGGGAAAAGACAGATTACTGGTTTGGGTACAATGAAGAGGATTATGGAATTGGCGGATTTTATAACTGGGATGTAACAGCAGCAGTTTATCTGATGCACAAAGAGCTGTTTGCGCATAGGAAAAATAAATTCAAAATTACCGAAGAAGACTTACAAACAGGGAATCTGCGAATGCAGACACCGGGCAATTGTACCTTGAATCTTCCGGAGATCAAAGAAGAAAAAAGTTTTAAAGATGAGATTTATAGATCTTGGATGCATGCAGGGAAACGATGTTTTCCTATCACGGAGATATATAAATAAAATGAATAAGTGAATGAAAAACATTGATAATAACAATTGGACGAAAAGAGTACAAAAAGGTATTATTAGTATAGCTGATTTATAAATTCGAATTGTTAATATTTATTAATTTTACATATTGAAAATCTGTTGGTAAAATGAACAGACATTATATATTTCAGAGGGGAATTTTAAAGATATGAAAGAGAAAAAGAACTGGCTGGGGAAAGTTGTATTATTAATCGCAGTGATTGCAGCAGTCGCTGTGTATTTTTTAGTCCCAGGTGTCAATAAAATGATGAATAAGGTATTTGCCATGTTTGCAAGCGGAGACTTTACGGTTGTACGTGATTTTGTGGCATCTTATGGAGCATATGCGGCTGTAATCTCATTTTTACTGATGATCTTTCAGTCCATTGCAGCACCGCTTCCGGCATTTTTGCTCACATTCGCAAATGCGAATCTGTTTGGATGGTGGCAGGGAGCAATCCTTTCCTGGACAAGTGCTATGGCAGGAGCGGCTGTATGTTTCTACATTGCAAGAATTCTGGGACGTGATGTGGCAGAGAAACTTACAAGCAAGAGCGGACTGGCTCAGATTGATACATTTTTTGAACGATATGGAAAGAATACAATTCTGATCTGCCGTCTGCTTCCATTTATTTCGTTCGATATTGTAAGTTATGCGGCAGGACTGACATCTATGTCATTTATGTCATTCTTTATTGCAACAGGAATCGGACAGCTTCCGGCAACAATTGTGTACTCTTACGTTGGCGGCATGTTGACCGGCGGTGCAAAGTTATTTGTGACCGCGCTTATGATTTTGTTTGCCCTCTCAGCACTGATCTTTATGCTGAGAAAAATATATATGGACCGGCAGTCCAAAAAAGAAAAAGGGAGGATATGAAATGGATACTTACTACAATCCGGAAGATCTGGCGAAGTTTGGAACCATTGGGGAAAAAGCACCGGAGTTAGCAGAGAAGTTCTTCAGCTACTATAATGCAGTGTTTGAAGAAGGTGCACTGACAGCAAGAGAGAAATCTCTCATCGCACTTGCTGTGGCACACACGGTACAGTGCCCATACTGTATTGATGCTTATACCAATGACTGTCTGAATAAGGGAGTGACAGAAGAGCAGATGACAGAGGCTGTCCATGTGGCAGCAGCAATCCGTGGCGGTGCAAGTCTGGTTCACGGTGTACAGATGAAAAACATCGTAAAGAAATTAGAGTTCTAAAAATTAAAATAAAACATTTGAGGAGATTAAAAACATGAAAAAAAGAGTCGTAACATTATTATTAGTAGCAGCAATGACAGGATCTATGGTTGTAGGATGCGGATCAAACTCCAGTTCTGACACAAAATCTGAGACAAAGACAGAGTCTACAGATACAAAAACAGAGGAGAAAAAAGAGTTGGCAGACGATGAGTATCAGTATGTATCTGCTGAGGATACAGCGAAAGCTGACGGAGTTCACGTACTCGATGTAAGAGAGTGGGACAACTATGTGACTGGAAGAGTTAAGAATTCTGAGTGGTGCCCAATCTTCCCATTAGAGGATGATTCCTTAGTTGACGCTATGACAGATTACGCGAAAAAGAACCTGAACGATGGAAAAGATATCTACATCATCTGTAACAGTGGTAAGCGTGGAGCTGAAAAAGCAACAGGTGTATTAAGAGATGCAGGAATCGAGTCAACATCTATCTACACAGTAGAGGGTGGGGCAAAAGCACTTGCTGACGTAAGCGGAGCTCTTACAACAGACCGTACAGAAGAGAACATCGACTGGCAGTATGTATCTGGAAAAGATGCAGTTGCAGCAGTAGATGACAAAGATGTTCAGATTCTGGATGTTCGTGATGATGATACATACAAAGCAGGACACTTAAAAGGATCTTTCCAGTGCGGATTAAAAGAGATTGAAAGTGCAGATGCTCAGACAGCTATGTACAAACTGGCAACAGAGAAGATGGATTCTTCTAAGAAAGTATATCTTCTTTGCTACAGCGGAAACAAGTGTGCTAAGACAGGAATCTCTATCCTGAAAGACGCTGGCTTTGATTTAGATAACCTTTACATCATTGAGAATGGTGCAAAAGACGGGGACGTATCTGCTGCATTCGTGACAGAGTAAATTTGTAGAAAATTAGTTCATAAGAGCCGGGAGGGGGAACTCCTGGCTCTTATAATTTCAAGGTTCTGTCAGCATACAACAGTAGGAGAGTTTCCTACGGGAAAAGCTGCAAAACAATTATCACAATATGCAGTTTCAGAAAAATGCGGTTTATGGTATAGTAAAGTATATTACGGTGATTGTGAGAAATAGTATTGCAGTGGGGATAACGAAGAATGAAAAATAAAAAAGTGTGGATATTTATCGGAATTATTGTTGTGATTCTGGTACTCAATCACATTTTCGGGTGGTCTGCCTACCTGGGAAATACAGAGAATTTGAAATTTTTGGAAAATATGGTACAGGATAATCTTCTTCTGGCGGTGTTGATCTACACAGTGCTTACGATTGTAAGTTGTGTCGTTCTGGCACTCCCGGGAGTGACATTTGCAATTATTGCGGGGCTGGTATTTGGACCGGTACTTGGAACGATCTGTTGCTCAGTTGCGACAACGCTTGGAGCAATGGTCGCATTTGTTGTGGGACGATTTTTCCTTCAGGACAGTATCAAACCGATGGCAATGAAAAATAAATATCTGAAAAAATGGTTGTTTGATGAGACGGGAAATAACGAGATCTTTATTCTTATGATTACAAGACTGGTCCCGCTGTTTCCATACAATCTTCAGAATTTTGCCTACGGGGTAACAGATATTAAGTTCTCCACATATTCCATCTGTTCTCTGATTTTTATGCTGCCAGGAACGGCTATGTATACGGTTGGAATAGCCGGACTTGCAGACAAAGAGAAACGGATCCTTTATATAGGGATTGCACTTGTACTGGCAGTAGTTGTTATGGGGCTTGGTGCATTTTTGAAGAAGCATTATGTGCAGGAGGAACAAAGTGAAGAGTAAAAATGATGTGTCAGAGTGTATACACTGCCATGTCTGTCAGAAGCATTGTGAGTTTCTGAAAAAATATGGCATTGATATTGGGGATACTGAAAAGCTGAAGAAATTATCTTATCATTGCTTTTTGTGTGGAAAATGTACAGAGGTCTGCCCGATTGGGATTGACGGGAGGGATTATATTCTAAAGCTTCGCCGGGAAAATGTCCGGGAGGCAGAAGGGACATTTCGTGAAAAAGGGTATGGAATGCTCTTAAAAGAAAAGAAAGATTATATCTATAAAAATTATCGTAATGCAGCTGGAAAATGCATCCTTTTCCCAGGGTGTAATTTTCCTTCATTTTATCCAAAGACAATGAAGAAGCTTGTGAAGCTTCTGAAAGAACATGGAATCGGAGTTGCCTATGACTGTTGTGGAAAGCCGATTGCGGAGCTTGGACTGGAAGCTGATGAAAAGAGAATTATACAGCGTATTAATGATGAGTTTGAAAAAAGAGGCGTGGAAGAGGTTATCATGCTTTGTCCGAACTGTTATACCTTTTTGAAACCCTATTTGAAGGTTAAAGTGACAGACATTTATGCAAAACTTGAAGAACTAGGGATCGGTGAGAAGAATCTGGAGTCCGGCAAAGTATTTTTGCCTTGTCCGGATCGTGAGAAAAGAGAGATTCTTGCATCAGCAGAGCGATTCGTGAAGGGAAGTCTGGAATCGGTAAAAGGAGTACAGTGCTGTGGTCTTGGAGGCTGTGCACCGGTGAAAGAACCGGAAATTGCAAAGCACATGGCATCTGCACTTGCAGGAGAGAAAAAAGTATATAGTTATTGTGCTTCCTGCTCTGGCAATCTGACTCGTGGAGGCTGTCAGAACGTGGGACATCTCCTGACAGAGATTTTAAAGACTTATGAAAAGCCGGATGTGAAGAAATCCATGATCAACCGTGCGAAGACGAAATTTACATAATTTGTAACTGTTCAGAGCCAAGCAAAATTTCAAAAAACAGGTATAAAATGCGTAGCATTTTGGAAGTTGGATCTGAACAGTTCCATTTGTTTAAAAAATGACTCCGTACCAGGTGACAATTCAACAAAAGAATGGGGATAAAAGATGAGAAGAGCAATCATTGTATTTACAAGAGTTCCGGTGGCGGGGCAGACCAAGACAAGGCTGATGCCATATTTTTCGCCGCAGGAATGTGCCGGGCTGCACACCTGCTTTTTGAAAGATATTGCCGGGCAATGTCAAAAAACACAGGCGGATTTTTATATCTGTTACACTCCGGATGATAAAGGAGCTGTATTAAAGAATATATTTGGGGATGACAAGATTTATTTTCCGCAGATGGGGGAATCTTTGGGAGAGAGAATGCACATGGCAATCCAGAGGGTTCTTGCCAAAGATTATGGATCCTGTGTGTTGATTGGAACGGATGTGCCGGAAATTAAGCAGGCAGATTTAGATTATGCATTTCGTCTGTTAGATGTGCATGACATTGTTCTGGGACCAACGCAGGACGGTGGATATTATCTTGTAGGTATGAAGAAGCCAGTGAGAGAGGTGTTTGAAAAACAGACTTACAGCCATGCAAGTGTTTTGGAAAATACAGCAAAAGCAGCTTTTGAGGCTGGTTATACAGTTGGTTTTGCAAGAACGCTTCATGATATAGATGAGAAAGAAGATATTAGTAAATTTCGAAACCGGATGCGTAAAACTCTGGAATTGCAGAAAAGTGAGACTGGACGTTATCTTCTGAAAAAACAGAAGATTTCTATTATTGTTCCGATTTATAATGAAGAATCCACGATAAAATCACTGCAAAAACAGTTGATTCCTCTTCTGGACAAATGTGAAATTCTCTTTGTAGATGGCGGAAGCAAAGACCGGACATTGTCAATGATTGATTCCAGGTTCCGTGTACTTCATTCAGAAAAAGGCCGGGCAAATCAAATGAATCTGGGAGCAAAAGAAAGTTCCGGGGATATTTTGTTTTTCCTGCACAGTGACAGCGAGCTTCCGAAGCATCCGCTGGCGGAGATTCGTTGTGTGATGAAAGACCATCTGGCAGGGTGTTTTGGAATTGCATTTCATTCAAAGCATTTCTTTATGTGGACGTGCCGTGTCATTTCCAATCACCGGATCAAAGACCGCAAGATTATGTTTGGAGATCAGGGAATCTTCATAGACAGGGAGTTGTTCTTTGAGGCGGGAATGTTCCCGAACCTTCCGATCATGGAGGATTATCAGTTTTCACTGACTCTTAAGGAAATGGGCGTAAAACTTGGAATCGCAAAGCACAGGATTTATACATCTGACCGCAGATTTCCCAAGAAGACGATCCCGAAACTTAAGGTTATGTGGAAAATGAATCGGCTTCGCAAGATGTATCGGGACGGGGTACCAATTGACCGAATATCAAAGATGTACCGAGACGTAAGGTAAAATATAGCAGTGGATTTCAAGAAATAAAAATATCAAGGTAGAGGAAAAAATCTATGGAGCGGATCAGAGGTCTGGAAGAATATGTGAAAAATAAAGAGTACAGAGAAGCGCTGGGATTGCCAAAAGAGAAAACGGAAAATTACGAATTGCTGGCACAGGGAGAGTATAATATTAATTATGCATTTACACACTCTGTGACAGGAAAGAAATTACTACTTCGTGTGAATTGTGGAAGCCAGATGCATCTGGAGCATCAGATTGAATATGAAGCACATGCGTTAAGGTTAATGGAAGGCTCTGGCAGGACGCCAAAAGTGCTTTATGTAGATGGCAGCAAAAAAATATTGGAGCATGGCGTTCTGGTCATGGAATACCTTCCGGGTCATGCAATGGATTATCATACAGAATTGATGCTGGCAGCCCCATGTCTGGCAGACATTCACAGTGTCCCGATTCCAGAGAGTGAAGAAATCCTTATACACCCACAGAATCCATTGAAAGCGATTCTGGAGGAGTGCGAGGAGATGTTCAAGGTTTATCTGGAATCACCATTAGGAGATGGAGAGAAAAAAATATATATCCGTGAACTTTTGGATCTTGGCTGGAAACGGGAAGCAGAAATCCAGCTTGAAAGTGGTTATCAATGCTGCATTAATACAGAACTAAATTCTACGAATCTCCTGATCAACGGGGAAGGAAAGTCCAATTACCTGATTGACTGGGAGAAGCCGCTATTTGGTAATCCCGCCCAGGATCTGGGACATTTCCTGGCACCTACGACTACATTCTGGAAGACAGATGTCATTCTTACTTCAGAAGAGATGGAGAAGTTTATTGATGCATACATCAAAGCGGTAGGAAATCGGTTTAAGACAGATATGATCCGGGAACATATTCATGCATTTATTCCAATCACATGTCTGCGCGGGATTACATGGTGTGCTATGGCATGGGTTCAATACCAGCAGCCGGATAAGTTGATTTTCAATGAATCCACATTCAAAAAGTTGAATGCATATCTGGATATGGACTTCTTAAAAAATATACGGGGCTATCTGGAGCCGTAAATATTCTTGAAAATGACACGAAAGGAGAAAGATTATGGAGAAAAAGGAAATTGCAGAGTTATTTATGAAAGGAATTGATTGCTCACAAGTTGTAGTTGGAGCATTTGCAGAGGAGCTTGGAATTACAACAGAGGAAGCTTACAAGATGTCGGCAGCATTTGGAGGCGGTATGGGTCTTGGTGAGACTTGTGGTGCTGTTGTCGGAGCAATGATCGTTCTTGGATTAAAATATGGACACTGCGAAGTGGAGCACATGGGGCAGAAGGATATTATGAATGCAAAACGTGCAGAATTTTTACAGAAATTCCAGGAAAAATATGTTGTCTGTAATTGTAAAGGGCTGTTAAAGCATGATATTTCCAAGCCGGAAGAGATGCAGAAGATTCTGGATGAAGGATTGTTATTTGATTTCTGTCCGGAAGTTGTAAAAGATAGTATCACTATACTAAAAGAGATATTCTAGCAGATATATGAAGAGGTTTTTATGGATGAGATAATTAATGATTTTCATGATTTGGATCAGATTCCTGTGTTTCAGACACAGATTGATCCAGAGATGATGAATACAGCAGACAGGTTGGATGTGCTTCAGATGAATATTGGCCGTGTCTGTAATCTGGCGTGCAAGCATTGTCATGTGTGTGCAGGACCGAACCGGACGGAAGTGATGTCCCGGGAAGTGATGGCGGATTGTATTCAATTTGCAAGAGAACAACAAGTGCAGACCATTGATATTACAGGGGGAGCGCCGGAGATGAATCCGGATTTTGAATGGCTTGTTACAGAGACATGTAAAGTCTGTAGTCATGTGATCGTGCGAACCAATCTGACAGTTCTGTTGAATCCGGAATATGAACATTTGATTGAATTTTATGCCAGACAGAAAGTAGAAATTGTATGTTCCCTGCCTTATTATAGGGCAGATCAGATGGATCGAGTACGGGGAACCGGTACATTTGACGGGGCAATACAGGTATTACAGAAATTAAATACACTTGGTTATGGAAAGAATCCTGAGTTGGTGCTGAACATGGTGTACAATCCGGCGGGAGCCTTTTTCCCACCGGATCAGACCGCTATGGAACTAGAGTATAAAGAGCATTTGGAAGCAGATTTTGGAATTGTGTTCAATGCCCTGTATACACTTTACAACAATCCAATGGGACGATTTGGAGCATTTCTCCGAAGATCCGGGAATCTTTCAGGGTATATGAAGAAGTTGTATGATGCTTTCAACCCGGCAACGGTGGAAGCTTTGATGTGTCGTTTTCAGATTTCTGTAGATTATGACGGAAAGCTGTATGACTGTGATTTTAACCTGGCAGCAGGGCTTCCGATCTTTTCGAAGGAGACTATAGCTGATTGGATAGGAAAACCTTACACAGCCCGGAAAATCCGGATGGATAAACACTGTTATGCCTGTACAGCAGGAGCCGGTTCAAGCTGAGGCGGCGCAACAGACTAAGCAGGCTGCTTAAAAAAGAAAAATTATGAATAAAAAGAGGAAAATGCAACAAAATGTTTCTTGCATTTTTCTCTTTTTTCGCGTATGATAATAATCACTCTAATTTATCTGAGAAAACTTCTGCCAGGTCGAAGAGAATCAGAATTTGTCACAATATGAAATCACACCGATAATTCCAAAAAAGTAATACAGATGGGAGGAATGCGGATGGGCGAAAGGGAAGGTTACGAGGTGCTTCGCCTGATCGAACATAATCAAAAATGTTATATCAGCTCTGATTATGTAGAAGGAAAGTCACTTATTCAGTGGTTGAAATATCACCCGAACCTTACAAAAAAACAATTATTTTTATGGATCCGTGATCTTGCAGATCAACTGGAGTGCATACATAAGTGCCGGGGAAACCCTTGTTACCAGTATGTGAATCCGTACAGCGTGATCGTCACGGAGGATATGACACTACATTTTCTTGATATGAGTGTGGAATCCAATGAAAAAATGCTGGTTCAGATGAATCGAAGAAGTGTGAGGGAGAACTTTCTTCCACCTGAAGTCAATTATTATCAGGCTGCCAGCATTGCATTAGATATATACGGACTAGGCAGGACAATTCAGTACCTGTTGTCAGTAACAGACCCGATCCCGGAACTAACCAGACGGGAGACGGTAAAGTTTCAAAAAATAATATCCAGATGCCTGGATGGGCATTCAAAACGGGCATTTAAGCAAATGTCCGAAATTCAAAAAGAAATTCCAAATGTAACAGAGAAGAAAAGTAAAGATAGACGAATATGGACGAAAAAAAGAACGGTTATGGCAATGATAAGTATTTGTGTATTCGTAGCCGCAGTAAGTGTCCGGGTCATTCAGAAAAAAGGAGATGAGAAGAACACAGAACTTAAGATGGAAAGTTCAGACGGTTTAAATATGTCAGAAGTTTCAGAGCGCGAAGCATTCGTAGAAGCGCAGAGATCCATGGGATTGTTGTATTTTCTGGAGCTGGAAGATTACGAAAAAAGTATTCAGGCATTTGAAGATGCCAGGGAAGATCAGATGTCGGAAAATCTGGCTGTATTAGTGCGGTATGTGGCTGGGATAGAAGATAAAGAGAGCAGCAATGAGAAAAAGGAATATGCAAATGAAAAGAAAATAGAGAACATATTCAGGAAAATCGAGGAGTGGATGCCGGACGATTCAAGGCTGGATTATGAGCGCTGTCTGATTCGGGGCTATGCAGTGGAGGAATCGGAAGAACATGCAAAAGCAATCTTAAGAATTGGTAAGAAAATTCTGGATGAGAAGCCAGAGGAGAGACTGGTAAAAGAATGTACTTCTTATATGGCTTCTGCGGCTGAAACGGCAAGAGACTGGGATATGGCTTTGGAAATGTATACAGATATGCTTGAGTGGGAAGAGGAGTCGAAGAAAGAAGATATTTATCAGAAGCTTGTGAAAATACAGGGAGAAAAAGGCTTAAAAGATCAGGCACTTGAAATATGCAGGAAAGGAGCGGAAGAATTAAAAGATTCAAAGCAGCTTAGAATTCTTTATATGCGTATGCAGTGTTCAGATTCAGATATTTCCAGAGAAATCTGTGCACAGACAGTAAAAGAGTATTTGAATCAAATCCCGGAAATTAAGGAAGAAACAGAATTTCAAAAATTGGCACAGGAATACGGAATAGTCATGGAAGGAGAAAATGTATGGGTAGGAAGATAAGAACCGGAGCGTTATTGATGTTAGTCCTGGCAATGATTTATACACAGCAGGCAGTTATTTATGCGCAGAATGAGGCAGAAAAAAACATGAAAAAGACAACAGAATCGGAAAATTTAGATGGAACTAATGGAGAAGACAAGGAACAAGAGAAGCCAGGAGGGGAAGAAGGGGATAAGGAACAAGAGAAGCCAGGAGGGGAAGAAGGGGATAAAGAACAAGAGAAGCCAGGAGGGGAAGATGAAGACAAAGACAAGGAACCGGAGCAGCCCGAGATTAAGAGATATGAGCTGGAAATCCCCAAGGCTGATGGAAAGAATGGATATTATCTATCAAAGCCGTCCGTTATGATCACACATAATGGCGCCTATGGAACAACTGTGTACGAATTAAAACATAGGGAAGATACTTTGTTACAGGGGAGAATAAAATACATAGTATCACAAGAAGCAGAAGAGCAGAAAACCAAGATTTCTCTTGAGGGTGAAGTATTTGAGGAAGGAAAAAATATTTTACATGTCTTTATGGAAGATGAAGAAGGCAATGTGATTCCGGAATATGATGAGACAATAGAAATACGGATAGATACACAAAGTCCGACAGTGACCTTGGAGGCGCCGGAAGGATTTTCTACCTGGTATCAGAAGGAAGCGTGGATTCGTGTGGTATCAGAAGATGGTGCATGGGGAAGCCAGGTTGATACGGTTACATGTTATGTTGGGAATAAAATTATTGGAAAATCAAAGGAGAATCAGTCAGAGTTTTTAATCACACAGACTTCAAAAAGTGGAGAAGGTGTGCCGGTAACAGTGACTGTCACAGATCAGGCAGGTAATAAAACGGAGAAAACGCAGAAGTTATTCATTGACAGTCTGGCACCGACAGTAAGTTTAACAGGGGCAGCCGATTATCTGATTACCAGTCAGCCCGTGACGATAGAATACCAGACAACTGATGAAAATAAATTAGAAAGCTGTCGGGCAGTGATTGATTATGAAAAACCGGAAGGAGAGAAAAAAACGGAGGTCATAGATTCGGAAGAAAAGTGGAGTTTAAAGAACGGATCCGCAAGTCTTGTAAAGACATTTCAGGAAGATGGAATCTATAAAACCAGTGTACAGGCTGTGGATAAGGCAAAACAGAAGTCAGAACATTTCCTGCAATTTATGATTGATACTAAGAATCCAGTGATAAAGATGGTGGACGAACTGCAGGGGAAGTATCTGAAAAAGTTTTCATGGGATTATCCGGTGGATGTATTTATCAAGGACTTTACGACATTTGTCCATCAGATCCAGATGGACGGAAGGTTATATCCGATTGGGACAGAGATTGATACGGAGGGGCGTCATACACTACAGGTAAATGCCATAGATGCCGCAGGAAATGAAGCGGTGGCAAGAGCGGAATTCGTAATAGATCACACACCTCCGAAGATTCAGTTTTATCAGGTAGAGGAAGGGGCACAGTATGAAGGGCTCCTGAACTTTCAAGTAGATTCCAGAAAAAAAGAAGACTGGATAGAAGAAGTGTTGATTAATGGAAAAAGGCAGACATTAAAAAAAGAAGACGGAAAGTATACATTTCAGATTACAAATCCAGGCGAATATGAAGTAAGCGTGACAGCAGCGGATCTGGCAGGGAATGAAGCAGAAGAAAATATATCATTTGAAATCGTTCCAGAGAAGACGATATTGGAAAAGGCGGCAGCGCCAATTCAAAAAATATTATCTGGAAAGACAGAAAAGGAGCAGAAAAATCGGCAAGGAGAAAAAGAAAACCGTCATTTTGCCATGTTGAAATGGATTGTGATTGGAAGTATAATAACAATACTATTAATAATAACTGGTGTGGTATTGTGTAGACGCAAAAAAGACAGTGCGAAAGAGGAACAGGCAGACGAAGAATAATATATAAAGGTTCATAAAAGGGAGGATGCCGGGTAACCGCTAAGCGGCACCCGGCACGTATTATGAAAAAGTTTATTCAAAATGTATTACTGAACTTCTGTTGTTGATGATTTTATTATATGTAAGAGTTGTGGAGAAACAATGTTAAAGAGATGAAAGAATTTTAAAATAAACATGAACAAACTATGAACGTAAGGAAGTTTATTATTTCTTAATAAAATTCACAGAATTGTTAGCACTCGATGAAAAAGAGTGCTGATTTTCTATTGACTTTTAAAAAGCAAGGGATTATCATAGATTTAATCGGGGAGATTTCAAGATTTTGTATTTGCTTACTTATGAGTAAGTTCATGTAGGTTTCGATTTTATCCCTGGCATCAAAAACACAAATGATTAAATCAGCTTAAAATATCAGAAACAGGAGTGATTAGAATGGAAGCAAAAAAAGGTAGTCTTTCAATCAGCAGTGAAAACATTTTCCCAATTATTAAAAAATGGGTATATTCTGACCATGACATTTTTGTCAGAGAGATGATTTCCAATGGCTGTGATGCCATTACAAAATTGAAAAAACTGGATGTAATGGGTGAATACCAGTTACCGGATGATTATAAGGCATCAATTCATGTAGAAGTGAATCCGGAAGAGAAGACTTTGAAGTTCATTGATAATGGTCTTGGTATGACAGCAGAGGAAGTTGAAGAATATATTACTCAGATTGCATTTTCAGGAGCTACAGAGTTCCTTGAAAAATATAAAGACAAGACAACAGAAGACGATATGATCGGTCATTTCGGACTGGGATTCTATTCTGCATTCATGGTTGCAGATGAAGTTCATATTGATACATTATCTTACAAAGAAGGAGCAACACCGGTACGCTGGGTAAGTAATGGTGGAACGGAATACGAGATGACAGAAGGAGACAAGCAGACTGTAGGATCTGAGATTACATTGTATCTGAACGATGATTGTCTGGAGTTTGCGAACGAGTATCGTGTAAGAGAAGTTATCCAAAAGTATTGTTCCTTTATGCCGGTAGAGATTTTCTTATCAAAGGCAAATGCAGAGCCAGAGTATGAGACAATTGACGAGGCAGACCTGAAAGAGGACGATGAGGTTGTTGAGCACATTCATGAAAATGCCAAGACCGAAGAAAAAGAGAATGAAAATGGTGAAAAAGAAGTTGTAGAAGTATCACCTGCAAAAGATAAAGTAAAGATTAAAAAGCGTCCGGAATCCTTAAGTGATATTCATCCGCTCTGGACAAAACATCCGAATGAGTGCAGTGATGAGGACTACAAAGAGTTTTACCGCAAAGTATTTCTGGATTATAAAGAGCCGTTGTTCTGGATCCATCTGAACATGGATTATCCGTTCAACTTAAAAGGTATCCTGTACTTCCCGAGAATTAATACAGAATATGATTCTATTGAAGGAACGATCAAGCTGTATAATAACCAGGTATTTATTGCGGATAATATTAAGGAAGTCATTCCGGAATTCCTGATGGTATTAAAGGGAGTTATTGATTGCCCGGATCTTCCACTGAATGTATCACGCAGCGCTCTTCAGAATGATGGATTTGTAGGCAAGATTGCTGAGTACATTTCCAAGAAAGTTGCAGACAAGCTTGCAGGTATGTGCAAGACAAAACGTGAAGATTATGAGAAATACTGGGACAGCATCAGTCCATTTATAAAATTTGGCTGTCTGAAAGATGAGAAGTTCTGTGACAAGATGAAAGATGCAGTTCTCTTTAAGGATATCGACGGAAAATATCTGACACTGAAAGACTGCGTAGAAGCAAATGGTGGAGAGCTGAAAGAACTTGATAAAAATGCGGCACCAGACAATGCCGAGGAAAATGCAGAAGAGAAGAAGACAACTATCTATTATGTAACAGATGAGATTCAGCAGAGTCAATATATCAATATGTTCCGTGCACAGGGACAGGATGCAGTTGTACTGAAACACAACATTGATTCTCCGTTCATTACACAGCTTGAGCAGCGCTATCAGAATGTTCAGTTCCAGAGAATTGATGCAGATGTTACAGATAATGCAAAAGAGGAAGTTGCTGAAGACGAAAAGGAAGCATTCCAGAAGACTGTAGACAGTCTGACTGCAACATTCCGCAAAGAGCTTGGTAATGACAAGCTGGATGTGAAAGTTGAGAAACTGAAAGACAGCAATGTAGCTTCTATTATGACATTATCAGAGCAGAGCCGCCGTATGCAGGAGATGATGAAGATGTATGGAATGGATTCCATGGGAATGGATATGGGTGGAGAGAATACCCTGATCCTGAACGCAAATCATCCATTGGTACAGTATGTACAGAAACATGAAGATGGAGAAAATACATCTTTGATCTGCAAGCAGTTGTATGATCTGGCTATGCTGGCACATAAGCCATTAAATCCAGAAGAGATGACAGCATTTGTTCAGAGAAGCAATGATATTATGATGCTTCTGACAAAATAGATTCAATATTGGATTCATAGTGATATAAGTATAAAAGAACCTGCCTCACAATTTTGGGGCAGGTTCTTTTATACAGTTTTATTCTGAATGCTCTATTCTACTGGAAGTATGGCATCAATTAATGAAGTGATCTCAGAATCTTCGGCACCGGCCGCTGCCAGTGTTTTGAAGTTCAGAGAAACGGTAACCGTTGTCTGTGCACCATAAGTTGGTGCAGCAGCGTATTTTTCCATCAATTCTACCAGAGCACGATCTACTTCTTCCTCAGAATAGTAAGTTCCGGTTTCGAGTTCGTTCATAGCACTTTGGAAGCTTGTATTCGGAGTTACAGTTACATCAATCATGTAATTAAATAATCCGTCCTGTTTCTTTGGTGTTCCAACAGAATACTGACAGTTATTACAGATTGCTTTCAGCGCAGCGCTATAACGATCTGTGTATGAGGCACTCAGCTCTTCCGGTGGAGCGTACATAGAACTTTCTAATTGAGACTGGGCAGAAGACTCGTCCTCGCCAGTATGTTTTGCATATTCGGCTACATCATTTTTAAACAGTGCATTCAGACAGGATGTGAGATAATCCTGAGCGTCCAGTATCTCGCATACACTGTCATATGGTGCCATAATGTTATCCATAGTAGCAGAGAATAATTTCTGTAACTGCTCGTCATCAAGGCTGTAACCGTCTTTTGACTTCTTAACCTCCAGTGTAAGCTGAGTGGAGGCTTCGTAAGAAGGAGAGCTTTTTACAGCTTCCGTTGCTTTTTCGAGAAGCTTTGTCATCTCAATATTCAAATCTGTAGAAGAGATGGCCGGACTATATTTTTCGCAAGTGTCTTTTGTAGTTGCTTCAATATCTAGTGGAGTAAAAGTAAGTTGCACAGAATAACGTTCATCGTCAATTTTTTTAGCACCATTTATCTCAAATTCTACGGCATTAAATGATGCCTGAAGGAACTTAAGATAAGAATCTTTTAGCTCGTCCGGAAACTGAAGTACATATGTTTCGTTCTCATCTGAAATTCCCTGTTCCAGAAAAGAAGATAAAGAAGACGGATCCTCTTTTTTGATAGAAGTGATCAGATCTCCTACATACTTGTCTGCGGTCTCACCGCTGGCACATCCGCCAAGTAACAACGCAAAGATAAGCGTTAACACAAGGCATAAATGCTTTTTTTTCATTGTTTCTTCCTCCGTATTCAGATAATTCAAGAATGCTTCGGCATTCTTGCTGCGAGGTGCGTGTCATGCAATTGCATGACACACTTCTACTGCGCACCTCTGCAATCCTGCCGGAGTCAATCCCCCAGCTGATATAAAACCATGTATGAAAATGGTTAAATAGTTATTTATAATATACCACAAATAAGACTGGAAAAACATCATTATTTTTTATATAATAGTTGTGAAAGCGCATAGCGCGTAGTAATCGGTAATCATATGATGATATAATCAATTATGTGATTTGATCAGTTACTAGAATACTTGTGGAGGAGAATATTCATGGAAATGTTGAATCTTGAAAAAGAATTACAGAGTAATTCCTACCCGGGGCGTGGAATTATTATTGGTAGAAGTGCGGACGGTACGAAGGCTGTGACCGCATATTTTATTATGGGAAGAAGTGAGAACAGCAGAAACCGCGTGTTCGTAGAAGACGGAGAAGGAATCCGTACACAGGCATTTGATCCGTCAAAGCTTACAGATCCAAGTCTGATCATTTATGCACCGGTGCGTGTGCTTGGGAATAAGACCATTGTGACGAATGGCGACCAGACAGACACGATTTATGAAGGCATGGACAAGCAGCTCACTTTTGAACAGTCACTGAGAAGTCGTACATTTGAGCCGGACGGACCGAATTATACTCCTCGTATTTCCGGAATCATGCATATTGAGAATGGAACATATAACTATGCAATGTCTATTTTAAAGAGCAACAATGGTAATCCGGAGAGTTCACACCGCTATACCTTTGCATATGAGAATCCAGCAGCAGGAGAGGGACATTTTATCCATACATACAAGTGTGATGGTAATCCACTTCCAGGTTTTGAAGGGGAGCCTAAGCTTGTCAGCATTCCGGATGATATGGAAGCATTTACAGATCTTGTATGGAACAGTCTGAATGCAGATAATAAAGTTTCACTTTTTGTGCGTTATATTGATATTGCAACCGGAACTTATGAGACAAAGATCATAAATAAGAATCAGTAGGAGGAATATCATGAAAGAACTGGAATTAAAATATGGATGTAACCCGAATCAGAAACCATCCAAGATTTATATGAAGAATGGAAAGGATCTTCCGATTCAGGTATTGAACGGCAGACCGGGATATATCAATTTTCTGGATGCATTTAACGGATGGCAGTTAGTCAGTGAGCTTAAGAAAGCTACAGGACTTCCGGCTGCAACATCATTTAAGCATGTATCACCTGCAGGAGCTGCAGTGGGACTTCCGCTTGATGAGACATTGGCTAAGATTTACTGGGTAGATGATCTTGGTGAACTGTCACCGCTTGCAAGCGCTTACGCAAGAGCAAGAGGTGCAGACCGTATGTCATCTTTTGGTGATTTTATTTCACTTTCTGATGTCTGTGACGTCGATACAGCAAAACTTATCAAGAGAGAAGTATCTGACGGCGTGATCGCTCCTGGATATGAGCCGGAAGCGCTTGAGATTCTGAAGGAGAAGAAAAAAGGTAATTACAATGTTATTCAGATCGATCCAGATTATGTACCGGATCCGATTGAACATAAAGAAGTATTTGGAATTACATTTGAGCAGGGAAGAAATGAATTAAAGATCGACAATGATTTCTTCTCCAATATTGTTACAGAGAATAAAGAACTGACAGATCAGGCTAAAATTGATCTTGCAATTTCCATGATCACTTTGAAATATACACAGTCCAATTCTGTATGCTTCGTAAAAGATGGACAGGCAATCGGAATTGGTGCCGGACAGCAGTCCAGGATTCATTGTACAAGACTTGCCGGACAGAAAGCTGATAACTGGTGGTTAAGACAATCTCCACAGGTTATGAATCTTCCATTTGTAGATCATATCCGTCGTGCTGACAGAGACAATGCAATTGATCTTTATATCGGGGAGGATTATATGGATGTGCTTTCTGATGACGCATGGCCAAATATTTTCAAAGAAAAGCCGGAAGTATTTACAAGAGAGGCCAAGAGAGAATGGCTGGACAAACTGACAGGTGTCGCTCTTGGATCTGACGCCTTCTTCCCATTTGGAGACAACATTGAAAGAGCACACAAGAGTGGTGTTACATATATTGCACAGCCTGGTGGTTCTGTAAGAGATGACCATGTTATCGATACATGTAACAAATATAACATGGTGATGTCATTCACAGGTATTCGTCTGTTCCATCACTAAGAAAAAAAGAATATCGAATATTTAAGAAGAACACTTTCTGAAAAATGTAGATTTTTTGGAAGGTGTTCTTTTCTATATTGTGAATCCTATGGCAGATGAAGAACATTTTCTATCAGAGAGTGAGAATGTATACGACATATTTTTATAAATGTAGCATTTGGATAACGCTTCCCACCTTTTGTACATTCCTTTCTTTTTCATGTTTTAATACAATGATGTCAAGGGACGGAACAAAACTTTTTTACTTATTTGTGAGCAAATGCATGAGAAGTGAAAGGTTTTGTTCATCACAACATAATTAAAAGTACAAGGCAGGTGATGGTTATGTCTGTTCTTGAGATTGTAATAATCTCAGCAGGATTGTCTTTAGATGTATTTGTAGCGATGGCTTATATGGGGGCTGGATTTTCAAAGATCAATAAGAAAAATCTATTTGGTTTATGCCTGCTTTTCGGAGGTGTTCAATGGGGGTGTCTGATTGTAGGAAATCTGCTTACTCTGTTGCCGATATTCCGGGATTCTTCAAATTCAAGTTCACGAATTGCAGATCACTGGGAGGCAGTGACAGTTCTGATATTTATAGGATTAGGCATATATATGATCTGGAAGGGACTTAAGAAGCGAAACATTCTTGAACAGCGCAATGATGAAATTGACTGGAAGAAAACGACATTTCTGGCACTTATTACAAGTGTAGATGCATTTCTTGCGGGAATTGGAATGGGGTTTCTGGAAGCGCAAATGATACACCAGTCACTGACGATTTTCCCAATTACGGTACTGAGTGTAATTGGTGGTGTATATGTAGGATATAGGCTTGGTACAGTGCATAATAGTCAGGCATATCTTGCAGGTGGCGCATTGTTCCTGATTGCAGGAGTAGATGTAGTGATTCAATATTGCATGTATTGATGTGCAATGTTGATAATCAGCTCAAATATTGAAAAAATAAGATATACGAGGAGGAAATGTGATATGGGTACATTGACACATAAGGCTGCCAGAGCAGCGTATGGAACCGCGATTGATGCAGTGTTAAAACATGTGAAGAAAGATCGTGAAAAAGGTCTTTTGGAACTGGTAGATCTGACAGAAAAATATATGGGAGACAATTTCCAAAAAGAAAATTATGAGGCTGCACGTAAGATGATTCAAGATCCAGATAATAAATGGGTAAAATATGTCAACCACATGATTGATGAATTGGATCCATATGTCATTCGTCAGACTGCATTGAATCTGGGATATGAGGCAGCATTTTACGGAACAAAGACAATACGTGAAATGCGTAAGAAATATGACTGTAATATCCCGTGGCTGATTCTTATGGATCCGACCAGTGCCTGTAATCTGCACTGTACCGGCTGCTGGGCGGCAGAATATGGAAATCGGCTGAATCTTACATACAATGACCTGGACAGTGTTATTACACAGGGAAAAGAGCTTGGAATTTACTTCTATATGTATACTGGCGGAGAACCGCTTGTCAGAAAAGATGACATTATAAAGTTGTGTAAGAAACATAATGATTGCGCATTCCATGCATTTACGAATGGAACACTGGTTGATGAAGCATTTTGCGAGCAGATGAAAGAAGTCGGCAATCTGTCTCTTTCTATCAGTCTGGAAGGATTTGAGAAAGTTAATGATCTCAGAAGAGGCGCAGGTGTGTATGAAAAAGTATTGCATGCTATGGATCTGCTGAAGGCTTCCGGTCAGATTTTTGGAACATCTATCTGTTATACAAGTAAGAACATTGAGACAGTTACGTCCGATGAGTTCCTGGATATGATCATTGAAAAAGGATGTAGATTTACATGGTATTTCCATTATATGCCGGTAGGAAATGATGCGGCATTGGAACTTTTACCGACAAAAGAGCAGAGAGAATATATGTATCACAGAGTTCGTAAGATTCGTTCCACGAACGGTGGAAAACCTATTTTTGCTATGGACTTCCAGAATGATGGTGAATTTGTAGGCGGTTGTATTGCAGGGGGAAGAAATTATTGCCACATTAATCCGAACGGAGATGTGGAACCGTGTGTATTTATCCATTATTCTGGAGCCAATATAAAAGAAGTATCTTTATTAGATGCGCTCAGACAGCCGCTTTTTATGGCGTATCGGGATCATCAGCCATTTAACTGTAATCATTTAAAACCATGTCCGATGTTGGAAAATCCGGAATTGCTGCAACAGATGGTACATGAGACAGGTGCCAAATCCACAGATCTTCAGTCACCGGAAACAGTGGAGCATCTGTGTGGCAAATGTCATACTTACGCGAAGTGTTGGTCAGAGTGTGCGGATAAACTCTGGAGCGAGCATCCGCGTGAGGCGAAAGGCTATCAGAATTATAAACAGAAATAAACAGTGGACTTGGTATTTCATGGAGGGGTGAAATACTGAATCTGATATTTTAGGCACAGGTTCCGTCTTGTTTAGAACACGGAATCTGTGTTATAATTCTTAAGCGAAGTATCACATTTTTAGCAGACATAAAAAGAGCAGTTTTCAAAAATGTGGAACTGCTCTAAATGTGATTCTTCATAATTGTACCAATTCGCGGACGTTTTTCTGAGAAGTATATGGGGATTGTATCTTTCAAATCTTCTCAAAAAGCAATGAAAACAAGTGTGTTAAATAAACACTTTTTGTTTCAAGGCATGCCGACAAGACCTTCCATAGGGAGGCCTGATGAAACATATGGAACAAAAACAAGGTTAACTACGATAAGCATACGACCTTCCAAGGTGTGTCATACTACTGCAGCCACAAGCCGGGCAAACATGGATATCATAGTTCCAGACTTCTTTCAGAAGTTCTGCAATCGAAAGTCCGGCATAACGCTGTTTGAATTTTTGATACCCCTGCAGTTTGAAGATGATTTTCAGATTCTTCGTTTTGGTACGGTTATTCAGAAAACCATAGTAGCGGATTTTCTGAAAACCTGATGGTAACACATGCATAAGGAAGCGACGGATGAATTCCTTATTTTCAAGTATAACCGTTTTGGTCTCGCCGGATTTGTAATCACGAGCCGAAAAAGAAACTTGCGTTTCTGTTACAGATTGAATGCGTGTATTCGTAATGGCAATCCGATGAGTATAACGACCGAGATATTCAATGGCATTACCGAAACCGTTAAAGGTCTCTTTGATGTACGGGCACCAATCCATCTTGTAAAGAGAATCACGGAACTCATTCCAAGAGTAAGAATTCCGAAGTTCTGCACAGGAAGATGAGAAAACAAGTTTTCCAAAGGCATAGTGCTTTTGCAGATAGAAAAGAAACTTTCCACGGAATACTTTTGCCATCACGTGAACCGGAATAAAAAACTTTTCACCACACTTGCGAAGTTTTTGGTCGACAGACAGACCACCGCCGGAAACAATACAATGGATGTGCGGATGAAAATTTAGTGTCTGTCCCCAAGTGTGCAGAACCTGAATGATGCCGGGTGTTGCTCCGAGATACTTCTTATCTCTTGAAAGTTCAAGAAGTGTTTCAGAGGAGCATCTGTGTAACAGAGAATACAGAAGTTCCTGATTACCATAAATCAAAGGATTCAGTTCATGAGGAACGGTAAACACTACATGAAAATACGGTGAATCAATGACTTCCGCACGTCGCTTGTCAATCCAGATTTCTTTCAGGATTGCCTGACAGTTGGGACAGTTTCGGTTACGGCAGGAATTGTTGTGAAACTCCATGTGGCCGCAGTCGGTACACTGGCTGATGTTACAACCGAGACTGCCTGATTTACAGTTCAGTATGGCCGTTGCTGCTTTTTCCTGTACTCCTGACATATGAGAAACCGAAGAACGAAAATCCTCATAGGAGTTTAGAAAAATCTGCTGGATTTTGGGAGGCTTATGCAAGGAAATCACCTCCCATCATGTCAAAAGGACTAATGGCTTTACGCATACTGCTGGTGGCAAGATGAACATAGATGGTTGTTGATTCCAAAGACCTATGTCCGAGATATGCCTGAATAGTCAGAAGGTCTGCCCCGTTTTCATAAAGGTGGGTACCAAAAGCATGGCGAAAAGAATGGCAGGTAATGCGTTTAGGCCATCCGAGTCGCTGCTCGTGTTCATGGATATGTCTAGATAGATAAAACGTGTCAATTGGTTTCGATTTATTATGTTGTTTTGGGAAAAGCCAGTCCACAGGTTTATGATAAGCAAACCAGTATTGTGTAAGGATTTCCAATGCTGTTTTTGAAAGGACAGCATAGCGGTCCGAACGATTCTTGCTATGAGAAATATGTATTCTCATGTTAGAACGTTCTATATCTTGATATTTCAGATGACAGACTTCGCCAATTCTAAGACCTGAAGAATACATGAGAGCAATCATGGCTTTCTGCTTTAAATCCGGAATGGTGGAGATGAAGGTTTTTACTTCCTGCTGGGAAGGCACATAAGGCAGGTATTTATCGAATTTTCGGAATGGGAGTTGCGTATCATCCCAAGGTTTATGAAGTACGTAAATGGTAAAGAAACGTAACTGAGAGATAACCGCATTGATGGTACGGTCTGACAGGGAGCGGGTATTTTGAACCCAGCCGATAAACTGACGCATCTCATCCCAAGAAACATCTTCCGGGGATTTGTGAATCACGTCAGTCAAAAAATCAAAGTAAGCCTTGATATATGTAGAGTAACTTTTGATTGTATGGTCGGTAAGACCACGGAGAGAAATCATCTCTCTGTAAGAATTAAAATATTTGTCCATAATGAACCTCCTAAAATAAATGATGTTTGTAATAAAAAAAGTAAAAACAAACACCTAAAGGGAGGCGGACGAATAAAAAAATCAGATATGTAATTGTTAAGAATAAAAAAACATGATAACATAAGCATAGCAGTTCTTTTGTGTGTAATTGTTTGAGTGTGGTAACTTAACAATATAACATATACAAAAAAACTGCTACTTTTATTTTTGAGAAAAAGTGGCGACCTTATTGTACGTAACGCTAGCCATCGCGCCAGCGATTTGGTACAATAATTCACAGATTATGTTGTGAGGAAGAGATAATCATGGAACGCAAGGGCGAGATGACAAAAGCGCTTCTAGGGCAGAAATTCAAAGAACTGGTCGTGAAGAAATCTTTTGACAAGATTACGATTAAGATGATCACGGATGAAGCAGGGGTAATACGCCCGACATTCTACAATTACTTCCGGGATAAATATGAAGTAATGGAGTGGCTTTTGTGGGAAGATGTATTTAGCAGTGCGACGGAACTTGTGAAGATGAATATGGCAAGGTCTGCATTGGAGATGATATTTAAAAAGATTGCTGCGGATAAAGAATATTATGCACGGGTATTTGAAGTGAAGGGGCAGAATTCCTTTGAAGATATGCTATATCACAACATCTGTAATCTGGTGCGTGTAGTCGTGGAGCGTAATCCGATACATATTAAAGAAGGAGAAATTATAAGCAAAGAGACATTTTTGCAGTATGAGGCTATGACCCTGGTTAATGGGATCAAGTATTGGATCTCGAAGCACAGGAATGAGATATCGGCAGAAGAAGCGGTAAAGTTTTATGAATTTTTAGTCAGTCATTCACTGATCGATATTATTGGGCAGGACACTATGGACAAGGTAATTAATTAACGGAGAAAAATGAGCCGGAAGGCTTACATGGCTTCGGGACTTACCTTGTCTTTTTTATATGGAAATGTTATACTTTTTATTCACAGAAAGGTGGATCAGATATATGAATAAATATGACATAATTATTATAGGTGCAGGGCCTTCCGGTATTTTCTGTGCTTATGAATTCATGAGACAGAAACCGGATATGAAAGTGTTAATGATTGAGAAGGGACGCTCTATCGAGAAGCGCCAGTGCCCGAAGCGTACGACGAAGGTCTGTGTGGGTTGTAAGCCATGCTCTATCACAACAGGATTTGCGGGAGCAGGCGCATTTTCCGATGGAAAACTATCTCTGTCACCAGATGTAGGGGGAACTTTGCCGGAGATTCTTGGCTATGAGAAGGCGGAAGAACTGATCAAAGAAGCAGACAATATATATCTGAAATTCGGGGCAGATGAGAAGGTCTATGGAATTGACGATTACGAAGCTATCGAGAGGATCCGGGCGAAAGCAATTCGTGCCAATCTCAAATTGATCGAATGTCCGATCCGCCATCTTGGAACTGAGGAAGGATATAAGATTTATACAAGACTGCAGGAACATTTGCTGGCTTCAGGTGTAGAGATCAAGTTCATGACTATGGTACAGGATATCATAATCGAGGATGGTGTGGCAAAGGGGGTCGTCACAGACAAAGAGGAAACTTACTATGCGGATGAAATCGTATCAGGTATCGGACGAGAAGGCTCAAGCTGGTTTGAAGGAATCTGTAAAAATCATGGTATTAAAACACAGAATGGTACTGTTGATGTAGGTGTCCGGGTAGAAGTCCGAGATGAGATCATGAAGGAACTCAATGAGAAGCTTTACGAGGCAAAACTTGTATACTATACACCAACATTTGACGATAAGGTACGCGTATTCTGCACGAACCCTTCCGGAGAAGTGGCAACAGAGTACTATGATAACGGACTTGCAGTTGTCAATGGTCATGCTTATAAGTCAAAAGACATGAAGACAAAGAATACGAATTTTGCACTCCTTGTATCTAAGAATTTTACGGAGCCTTTTAAGTCACCAATCGAATATGGCAAGCATATAGCCCAGCTTGGAAATATGTTAAGCGACGGCAAAATTTTGCTTCAGCGTTATGGTGATTTCAGAAGAGGACGAAGAACAACTGCAGAAAGATTACAGAGAAACAATATTACACCGACATTGAAAGATGCTGTGCCTGGAGATTTATCACTGGTATTCCCGCATCGTATCATGGTCGCGATAGATGAGATGATTAAGGCACTCGATAAAGTAACACCCGGAATTGCATCGGATGAGACTTTGCTTTACGGCGTGGAAGTAAAATTTTATTCGAATAAAGTAGTAGTGAACGATAAATTTGAGACAAATATCAAGAATCTGCGCGTCATGGGAGACGGAGCATCTATCACAAGAGGACTTCAGCAGGCATCTGCAAATGGTATCTGCGTGGCAAGGGAAATCTGCAAAAAGATGAACGTATAAGGTAAAGCAGGAAAATATACCAAAAGGTTGTCGAATAAAGAATAAAACAGTATAATAAGAAAAAGATACTGTATTTGTCTGAACCAAAGAAGTTCAAAAAATCTGTTCATTTATGAGAAAATGTATACAGATTATGAATTTCCAATTTAGACAGATAAGATCAAAAAGTAATTGGGAGATAAGAAAAATGGGTAAATATTTTGGAACAGACGGTTTTCGTGGAGAGGCAAATGTAGTTTTAACAGTAGAGCACGCATTTAAAGTGGGACGTTTTCTTGGCTGGTATTACGGACAGGATCACAAAGCAAAGGTTGTGATCGGAAAAGATACAAGACGTAGCAGCTATATGTTTGAGTACGCGCTCGTTGCCGGACTGACTGCATCAGGAGCGAATGCATATCTTCTTCACGTAACAACAACACCGAGTGTTTCTTATGTGACAAGAACAGAAAACTTTGACTGTGGAATTATGATTTCTGCAAGCCATAATCCATTCTATGATAACGGAATTAAAGTGATCAATGGAAAAGGACACAAGCTGGAGGCAGAGGTAGAAGCTAAGATTGAAGCATATATCGATGGAGAGATTGACGAACTGCCGTTGGCAAAAAAAGAAGATATTGGTCGTACTGTTGATTACGCAGCAGGAAGAAACCGTTATATCGGATATCTGATTTCACTTGCAACAAGATCATTTGAGGATATGAAAATCGGACTTGACTGTTCTAACGGCAGCGCGTTTATGATTGCCAAGAGTGTCTATGATGCACTTGGAGCAAAGACTTATGTAATTAACTGTGAGCCGGACGGAACGAACATCAATACCAATTGTGGATCTACTCACATTGAAGTCCTGCAGCAGTATGTAAAAGAGAATCATCTGGATGTAGGATTCGCTTATGACGGAGATGCTGACAGATGCATTGCTGTCGATGAGAAAGGAAATGTGATTGACGGAGATCTGATCCTTTATGTTTGCGGAAAATATCTCATGGAGAATGGACGCCTGAATGGTGACACCATCGTTACAACTGTAATGTCAAACCTGGGACTTTATAAAGCATGTGACAAGATTGGCATGAAGTATGAAAAGACAGCAGTCGGAGATAAATATGTCTATGAAAATATGTGCAAGAATAACTTTTCTCTTGGAGGAGAGCAGTCCGGACATATTATTTTCAGCAAACATGCAACAACAGGTGATGGAATCCTGACTTCACTTATGATCATGGAAGTAATTCTGGAGAAGAAAATGAGCCTTTCCAGATTGGCAGAGCCTGTAAAGATCTATCCACAGCTTCTTCAGAATGTCCGTGTGGCAGATAAGAAGACAGCACGCGAGAATCCGGAGGTTATAAAGGCAGTTGACAATGTAGCAGCAGAACTTGGCAATGAGGGGCGTATCCTTGTCCGCGAGAGTGGAACAGAACCTGTAATCCGTGTCATGGTAGAAGCTGCGACAGATGAACTGTGTGCAAAATATGTGGCACAGGTAGTCGATGTTATGAAAGCAGAAGGATTGGCAGTAGAGTAAAACATATTTTTCGGCAGGGCATACATGATTTGCAGGACAATGGATTTATGCCAACAAAATGAAGTGTGGGCGATTTAAAGAAATCAATTTGCAGTAAGACTCAGGAGAAAAAAGAAATCAGGTCATAAAGAGAGGGGGAGCGGTATGAAAAAAATAGATTTCCCGGTCGGAATATCAGATTTTTCGAAGATACGAGAAAATGAATACTATTATATCGATAAAACGGGACTGATCTGTGAAGTATTGAAGAACCCTGGAACAGAAGTGACACTGATTACACGTCCGAGACGTTTTGGAAAGACCCTTGGAATGAGTATGCTGGCTGAATTTTTCGATATAGAAAAAGACAGCAGAAAAATATTTCAAGGGTTGGAAATTTCCAATCATGAGAAATTGTGTCATGCATGGCAGAACCAGCGGCCGACTGTATTTCTCACATTTAAAAATGTAGATGGTTTAAGTTTTGACAGTGCTTATGGACAATTGAAATATGAAATTGGACGATTATATGAAGAATATGCATATCTTTTAGATGGCGAACATATAAGCGACAATGAGCGGCAGATATATGAGAGAATAAGAAAACAGGCAGCAGGAGAAGTGGAAGTGACAAGGTCATTACAGCTGCTCCTTCAGCTCATGAACAAATATTATGGGAAACAGGCAATTCTTTTATTAGATGAGTATGATGTTCCTTTGGCAAAAGCAAGCAGTCATGGGTATTATGAACAGATGCTGGAAGTTATCAAAGCGATGATGACGACCGCACTAAAAGATAATGCAGCACTTTGTTTTTCAATTGTGACTGGCTGCCTTCGAATCTCCAAAGAAAGCATTTTTACAGGAACAAATAACTTTGTTCTGGATACAATTACAGATGCAAGATTGGATGAATATTTCGGATTTACGCAGAAAGACGTTGATAAAATCTTAAGCGATGCAGGAGTTACAGAATATGCCGGACAGGTGAAAGAATGGTATGACGGTTATCATTTTGGCGAATGTGATGTATATTGTCCATGGGATGTAATGAATTATTTTCAGGAGCTTCAACATAATCCGGATGCAAAACCGGCAAGTTACTGGAAGAATACAAGTGATAATGCAGTAATCCGATCATTTATTGATCATGCAGGAAGCAATATCACAGAAAAGTTTGAAACACTTCTTGGCGGTGGAAGTATTGTTCAGAAGGTGGATGAAGGAATCACATATGATTATTTGAACTCATCAGAGGAGAATCTTTGGAGTCTTTTATATCTGACTGGATATCTGACAAAAGCAAAAGATGATGAATACAGCGGTACATTGCCAGAAGAAACATACGCACTCAGGATTCCAAATGTAGAAATCAGGGAGATATTTGAGACGACCATAAAAAGATGGTTTGAGGACAGTGCAAAAATCTGGGATAGAAAACATCTGTTTGATGCAGTGTGGGAAGGAGATAGCGGAGAAATCACTCTGGAAATGAGCAAACTTCTCCGAAAGACAATCAGTTATCATGATTACAGAGAAGATTTTTATCATGCATTTCTCGCAGGAATATTTGCCGGAGCCGGTTATATGGTGGAATCGAATAAAGAGCACGGCGAAGGACGCAGTGATGTTGTGGTTTATGATTCAATGAATGCCAGAGTTGCAATATTTGAAGCAAAGTATTCAAAAAGTCGTGAAGAAATGGAACGGGATTGCAACCGGGCAATCGAGCAGATTAATAAAAAAATGTATGCGTCAGAATATGAAGATGATTATGATGAAATCTTGTGCTATGGAATTTCATTTTTCAAGAAAAGATGCTTTGTAAAAAAGAAATAAAAATGAAAAATCCCCGATATACCTAACAGTATATCAGGGATTTTTGTACTAATAAATTATTCAAAGATTGTAGATGCTTCTGATTTAAGATTATCTAAAGCCTGATCAGGAGTGATATCACGTGCCTGAATTAATTCTGAATATACAGAACGAACAGCACTGTTCCACTCGGATGTGTACATTGACATTGCTGGAGCGGAAGCATCTTTTACCTGCTCATAGGAGATTTTGTAACCTTCGTTTTTCTCGTCAGCCCAGAAATCTTTCAGGGTATCTGTTTCTACAGAAGAGTAGGTTGTAGGAAGTACACCTGTCTTAATATGATTCTGAGCTACTTGCTCATCGCTCATAAGGAATTTGACAAATTCCCATGCGGCAGCAATTTCCTGTTGGCTGTGATCTTTTCCAATAATTCCGATAGAACCTCCGCCTAAAGGAGCTGAATATCCACCATAGCCAACTGTGTAAGACATACCAAGATTAATTCCAGCAGCCTGAGCTTTTTCAGAAATAGAAGTTGCACGGTTTGAACTGGAAACGAAAGCACCAAGTTTTCCATTATAAAAATCTTCCTGCATAGCTGAACTTGCATTTTCAAGTGCAGGAATTTCGCACCATCCTTCTTCTGTCCAGTTATACCAATCTGTTAAGAACTGTTTCATAGAACCGTCATCCAGACAGCTGGCGCCTTTACCATCAGCATCCATGAATCCAACATCATTTAAAGACTCTAACAGGTAATGTTGATAATATGTAGGTTCGATTGTATATCCAACACCTTTGACTTCGCCGTTTGAATTGTCATAAATTTTCTTCGCATATTCATTTAATTCTTCCAGTGAAGTAGGAGCTTGATTTAATCCTGCATTAGCATAAAGATCTTTATTGTAATAAAGAATTGCAGTACCTCTTGTGTAAGGCATAGTTACAACTTGTTTGTCATAGTACACATAGTCTGTAAGTTCTTTTACGACATTGTCCATATCGAAGTTATCTCTTTCGATATATGGAGTCATATCGGCAAGAACGCCTTCTGATGCGAAAAGAGGAATTCCGTTACATGATAAATCAGCCAATACTGGTGAATCGCCAGCAGCGATTGCAGTTGTCAGAGCTGCCTGAACATCATCAAGATAACCTTGTCCAACTTCTTCTACAGTGATACCATATTTATTTGTTTTGTTGAATTCGTCAATGGATTCTTTTAACCATGCATAATCAGTGTCGGATGTCCGGTCGTGCCAAAAACTGATTGTGATAGGGTCTTTTACGGTATCAACAGTTGCCTCTTTTTCCTCCTTTTTTGAAGAATCTTTGCTGCTGTCACTTTTGCTTCCTCCACATGCGGTCAGAGAGAAGACCATTGTAAGCGTCAGCAATGCTGCGATTACTCTTCTTTTCATTTTCTTTTTCTCCTTTTTTTATTTTTCTAAAATACATTTCTGTATTTTAAAATCTTGAATATTATTTAATTCCTTTATAACCAAATGAAGACATAATTTGTTTGTTTAAAACGATAAATATTATAAAAATCGGTAAAACCAAAAGTGTATTTGCGGCCATCAGCACAGGCCATTGAAGTCCCTGGTTTGCATCTTGCAGACGTTGCATTGCCAAAGTCATAGGACGTACTTTGTCGTCATTTGTCATTACTAATGGCCAGAAGTAAGAGTTCCAGGTACTTATAAAACTAAATAGTTCAGCCATAATTACACTGCCTTTTGTCATAGGAAGTACAATTTTAAACAATGTTTTGAATTCTCCGGCATTATCCATTCTTGCAGATTCTAACAGATCTTCAGGAACTTGCATGAATGCCTGCCGCATGAGAAAGATTCCATAAGCGTTGGCAGCAAAAGGTAATATTTGCGGCCAAAGGGTATTCAGTAGTTGAACCTTGGAAAACATAATGTAAACAGGGATAAACGTTATTTGAAGTGGAATCATAAATGCAACCATAACAAGAGCCCACATTGCTTTTTTACCTTTAAAATCATATCTGGCAAAGCCATAAGCAGCTGGAATATTGATGAAGGCCTGTAATATGACAACTGCCGTGGAAACCAGAATAGAATTTTTAAAATAATGTATAATATCTATTTTTTGACATACGGATATAAAAGCCTGCCAGGAAAAATTATGTGGCCATAATGTGGGAGGAAATGCAATAGATTCCTGATAACTTTTAAATGCAGTTGTTACCATCCAGTAAAATGGAAATGCAAAACAAATAAATAATGCAAATTTTAATAATGTAGAAATGATGTTTCCAATACGTTTTTTTAATTGATACATAAAGTCCACTCTTTCTATTTTATTGATAGTAAATGCGTTTGTTAAGTACTTTAAAATACAAATAAGTTAATATCATCATTATGATTAGTAAAACAGTACCAGCAGCAGAGGCATACCCTACTTTAGCGTTCATTTGGAATGCATAGCGATAAATATATGTTACAAGTACATCTGTAGAATTACCTGGACCGCCGTTGGTCATAACACGTACAACGTCAAATACTTTGAAAGAACTAATTGTAATCGTAATAAGTAAAAAGAAAAGCTGTGGCGATATCATTGGTAAAGTTATCTTAATAAATTTCCTAAGCGGAGGTGTTCTGTCTAATTCAGCAGCTTCTAAAATATCACGGGGAACCGTTTTTATTGAAGCTAGTACAATAATCAGATAGTAGCCCAGACTTTTCCATACTGCTACAGCAGCTACACAAAAAATTGCCATATCCGAATCGTTTAACCAGCGAAGAGGGGAAAGCTTTAATGCATTTAAGAGAGCATTGAAAACGCCGCTGTCGCTGTCATACATCCATGACCATATGTATGCACATGAGACCATAGAAATTAAATATGGTGTAAACATACTTTTTTGTAAAAATCGATTAATCCAATTATCTTTTTCCAGCCAAAGAGCAAGAAGTATTGCCAATAAAAGTGAAAAAATAACTACTGTTAATGTATAAACTCCAGTGTTACGCAAAGCCTGAATAAAATCTGTTTTAATGAAAAAAAGTATTTTGTAATTTTTGAGTCCGACAAATTCTTTTGTACAAATCAAGTTATAATTAAAAAAACTTAAATAGACTAGATTGACAAGAGGATAAAATACAAAAATCAACATCAAAATCATTGCTGGTGATACCATTAAATAACCAGTGAGAGAACGTTTTTTATCATAATTATTTTTATTCAATTTGCGTTTCCTCCATCTTCAAGTATTCGGGAATATTTTCAGGAGCAGTTACACGATTGCCGTCGCTATCGAAAAAATATAAATTGTCAGCACTTACTGCAAAAAGAATATTCTCACCTACTTTGTGATTAAAATCTGTACTTTTCATCATAACAGTATGATTGCCTGTTTGAATCTGATAATGAACTTCAGAACCGAGCATTTCTCTTGTGAGAATAGTTCCCTTTTTCCAATATTGTTCAAAATTTGCAGCATCTTTGGAAATAAAGTAAGCTTTCTCTGGTCTGAATCCATAGCAACCATTATGCAGAGGCAATATATTAGTAGCAGGAGTTCCGATAAATTGCGCAGTGAAAACATTAGCAGGATTGTTATAAATTTCTTCAGGGGTATCTTGTTGCATGATTTTTCCATGATTTAGCAAAACAATATAATCAGCCATAGCCATGGATTCAATTTGGTCATGTGTTACATAAATGAAAGTTGTTTTTAATTTATTATGTAATTGTATGAGTTCACTTCGCATAGAGGCTCGTAACTTAGCGTCTAAGTTTGATAACGGCTCATCCATGAGAAATACTTGAGGTTCTTTTACCATTGCTCTTGCAAGTGCAACGCGTTGTCGCTGACCACCAGAAAGTTGAGATGGTTTTCGGTCAAGATAGTCTGTAAGATCTACACGCTTAGCTACAGCTTCTACACGTTTTTTTCGTTCAGCTTTCGGGATTTTATTGTTTTTTAAACAAAATTCAATATTTTCACGAACAGACATTGTCGGATAAAGAGCATAACTTTGAAAAACCATTGCAATATCTCTTTCGCCGGGAGGAACATTTTTTAAGTCTTTTCCATTCATGTAAACAGTTCCGGAACTTTCAGGACCGATTCCGGCAATCATGCGGAGTAAAGTTGTTTTGCCACAACCGGAGGGACCAAGTAAAACTGTAAATTTTCCATCTGGAAGAGTTAAATTCATATTTTCGATTACAGTTGTTTTGCCAAAAGATTTAGATACGTTTTCAAATTTTATTTCTGCCATTGGTTATTCTCCTGTCTGCTAAAATATTATTTTAGAAGTTTGCTTAAAAAATCTGCAACACCATCTTCAATATTGCTTTTAATAGTTGCTGTGGCGATAGCCTTTAGTTTAGAGCTGGCATTTGCAACAGCGTATGATTCATCACAAGCCTGAAAGAGGGAAATATCATTCCAGCTATCACCAAAACCTGTAACGTAATCATAAGATCCGTAGGTGCGTAAAAATTGAATCGCAGAATATTTAGTAGCCTGCGAACTTGTGATTTCCAGGCACCAACAGTTTTGCTGATAAACATCTTTATAAAAATCACAGATGATATTTGAATCATGTTTCAAAAGATTGTACATAAGTTCAAGCCTAGTATTTGCACTGTCTGCATAAAGAGCATACAAAAGAGAATTCTCTTCCTGGCAACTCAAATTTGAGGATATTAAAGGGAAATCATATGAATTCAAGTAAGTATAAAATTTTTGTGTAGGAGTTGTGCAAATAAATCCCTTAAAAGTGTCATCGGCTGAGAGTATATATCCCCCTTTTATATCTGCCTTATTTTCAGCAGCCAATATATTGTGAAAACTAGATGTACAAACAGGAACAGAGGATAAACATTTTTGACCTTTTAAATCATATATAGCAGCACCATTCATTAAAATGACAGGCGCATTTAAAGGAATGTTTTGCATAATAGAAAATGCGCTGAAAGGAGAACGTCCGGTGGCTATTGTAAAATGAATTCCCTGTTCAATTAAATCTTTAAGAACTTGCTCGCTATATGGCGAAATACAGGCGCTTTGATTCAAAAGAGTCCCATCCAAATCTGTAACATATAGTTTTTTCATATATGAAATCCTTACCTTTTTTTATTTTAAATTTTAATATAGCATGTGGAAAAACAAAAAACAAATAGATTATTCTGATAAAAGTTAGTAATATATAGAAAAATAGGATAAATAAGCTAATAAAAAGAAATGTGATTGACAAAAACAATGCATTGAGGTCAAATAGAATATATTGAGACCTAACGATAGATAAAGGAGAGTAAAAAGTTATAAATTTGTGGAAGGAATAGCACAGTCGAAAGATGAAATTTATGGACAATACGCCCCGGATAATATGCTGAATAGTGACAGGAGTCATCAAAGATGGGAAGCATGGGAGAAGAGCGGTGTTATGGCATCGGAGATGGAAACAGCAGCAATATTTATTGTACCGATGGTTCGAGGTGTGAGAGCAGGAGCAAATATGGCTTATGGGAAGATGAACAATCACACTATAGAACTTGCCTGTGATGCGATAAAATTATTAATCAAAGAAGATAAAGAATATAAAGAATATAAATGTAGTTGATAAATATTATCAATATAGAAATATAGAATATGTAGAAAAGTATATAGAAAATAGCAATTTGTATAAAAGTATAAAAGATGATATGGTTGAAGAAGTCAGAAAGGAATGGGAATTGTGAAAAAACTTTTAATAGTATCGCATTGCATACTGAATAATGCATCAAAAGTAGAACAAGATGAAGTGGAACTGGCAGGGGAATACGAACTTCGAAGTGAATTGCTGAATTTGATTGTAGAGAATAATATTCAACTTATTCAGCTTCCATGTCCGGAATTCATTATGTATGGATCACAAAGATGGGGGCACGTTAAAAATCAGTTTCAGCATCCATTTTACAAGGAACAGTGTAGAAAGCTTCTTGATACAATTTTGATGCAAGTTCAAGAGTACATGCAGTATCCGGAAATATTCAGTGTTTTGGGTGTTGTTTCAGTAGAAGGAAGTCCTAATTGCGGATATCACCTTACCTGTGAGGGAAACTGGAAGGGTGAGATAGGTAGTGATGAAAAAAGAATCTGCGCTATACAGAATTCTCTGGAAATGACGGAAAAACCAGGGGTGTATATGGAGATATTAGAGAAAGAAATTCATGATAGAGAATTATCCATTCCGATAATGACAATGGCGGAAGCTATAGAACTTTTAAACAAATTGTAGAATGAGAAAAGAGAGGGAACATCATGAAGAACAGAAAAGTCTACGTTACAACTTTTTGTGGAGTAGCAGTTGCAATGAACATTGTTTTAGGAATTATTACATCAGCAATAGGTATTCCATTGTATTTGGATACATTAGGAACAGTACTCTCAGCGGCAATATTAGGACCGGTTCCAGGTATTATTGTAGGTGCTTTAAGTAATATCATTACAGGACTTATTTACAGTGTGTCAGATATTCCGTTCTGCCTTGTAAATATGGCAGTAGGTCTTATCGTAGGTCTGGTAGCAAAAAAATGGAAATTTGGTATTGTTCCGGCAATTATTACTGGTCTTGCGCTTAGCTTTATTTGTCCGGCAATCGGAACACCAATTGGAATTTACGTATATGGTGGATTGAATGGAACTGTATCTGATATGTTAGTTATGTCACTGGTACAGGGTGGAAAATCTATCTTCCAGGCATCATTCCTTAGAAATGTTGCATCTAACTTAATCGACAAAGTTGGAACATGCGTGATTGGCTGCTTGCTTATCAAAGCAATGCCAATGAAGTTTTTGGATAATTTTAAGAAAGAGGCATAAGAACTCGTATGATTAAAATAAGTAGTCTGGTACATAAGTATACAATATGGCAAGATGAAAATATTAAGAGTGAAAAGACAGCATTGGACGGAATATCGTTAGATATTCCGTCTGGTCAATTTTTGGCAATATTAGGGCCGAATGGGTCGGGAAAATCAACGTTAGCAAAGCACTTGAATGTATTATTACTTCCGAATGAAGGAACAGTATGGATTGAGGGAAATGACACGGCTGCAAAAGAGAAACTATGGGAGATACGTAGTCAGGTTGGTATGGTGTTTCAAAATCCAGACAATCAGATCATTGGAACAAGTGTAGAAGAAGATGTAGCATTTGGACCGGAGAATAAGAATATAGAATCTGAAAAAATAAGAAAAATCGTAAGGAATGTATTGTTAAAAGTGGGACTTTGGAGCAAAAGGAAATCCTCGCCAATGAAATTATCCGGAGGGCAAAAACAGAAACTTGCAATTGCAGATGCACTTGCAAGCAACCCTGGATGTCTCGTTTTAGATGAGCCGACGGCAATGCTTGATCCTGCTTCAAGAAAAGAAGTTATAAAGATAGCACATGAATTGAATCAAAAAGAAAAAATGACGATAGTGTTAATTACACATCATACGGATGAAGTAGTAGATGCAGATCGCATTATATTAATGAAAGAAGGAAAAATTGTAGGAGATGGAACTCCAGAGGATATCTTTGGAGATATTCAACTATTACAAGATGTTAAAATGGATATTCCGCCGGTGGTTGAATTGGGGATGAGATTAAAAAGAAGAGGAATCGAATTAGATACACCGATTCTCAGAGAGCAGGACATGATAGAAGCTATAGAAAAATTATACAGAATGAAATGTGGAGGCAGTGAAGATGCTGAAAGGTAAAAATATCACATTTTCTTATTCGGATTCTGCAAAGGGGAAAATACAAATATTAAAGGATATTTCATTTCATATTAATAAAGGGGATTTCATTGGACTGATTGGTGCATCGGGGTCTGGAAAAACAACCTTTATCAAACATTTAAATGGTTTGTTAAAGGCAGATTGTGGAGAAATTTTTTTTGAAGGGAAAAATATATATGAAAAAAAATATCCGTTGTCACAGCTTAGAAAAGAAGTAGGGCTCGTTTTTCAGTATCCGGAGCAGCAATTATTTGGAAGAACAGTTTTGAAAGATACGATGTATGGTCCGCTAAATCTGGGAATGAGCGAACAGGACGCAAAAAAGTCCGCAATTGATAGTTTAGAGCTGGTTGGAATAGCAGAAGAATATTATCAGATGAGTCCGATTGAATTGTCTGGTGGTCAGAAACGTTGCGTGGCAATTGCAGGGGTACTTGCAATGCAACCGAAAATATTAGTTCTTGATGAACCAGCTGCAGGACTTGACCCGGAAACAAAATGTGATATTTTTGAAATATTACAGAAAATACGTAAACAACGAAACGCGGCAATTGTATTAGTATCCCATCATATGGAAGATGTGGTACAGTTCGCTAACCGTGTGTGGGTCATGTATAATGGAAAAATTGTTATGGATGATACACCGGAAGAGGTATATAAAAGAGTAGAAGAACTGGAAGAAATGAATATTGGAATACCGCAAATCACACATTTGACATATACTTTAATGAAAAAAGGAATTCCATTACCTAAAGTTGCAATTCATGTATCAGAAGCAGAGGAAATGCTTGCAAATATTTTGACGAAGGAGAAAAATCTATGATTCGAGATATTACAATTGGAAGGTATTTTGATTCAGAATCTGTAATTCATCGAATGGATCCAAGAACGAAATTAATGGGAGCTATTGTATACATTATTTCCTTATTTCTTGTTAAGAATCCTTTGTGGTATCTTTTATGTCTGGCAGTCATATTAATATTATACAAAATAGCGAAAGTTCCTTTTGGATATTTGTTAAGAGGACTGAAAGGAATTATCTTACTTTTGTTGTTTACTTTTTTATTTAGAATGCTTTATACACCTGGTGATGTGATTGGAAGTTTTTGGATATTCTCTGTAACAGAGCAAGGCATAGTAAAAGCAATACAGATGACAGCAAGAATTGCTTTGATGATAGCAGGTGCATCATTATTGTCATATACTTCTACTCCGAAAGAATTGGCAGATGGTTTGGAGAAAGCTTTTTCTAAGACTGAAAAATTAGGCATTCCAATACATGAAATGTCTGTTATTGTAATGATTGCTTTTCGATTTATCCCGATTATGTTGGATGAATTGAATTTATTGATGGATGCTCAGGCGGCCAGAGGCGCGAAGTTTGGAGAAGGAAGTATTATAGAAAAATGTAAAGGTGTCATAACATTGTTACTTCCATTATTTTTAATGACAGTTAGAAGGTCTTCAGACTTGGCAATGGCAATGGAGGCAAGAGGATATACAGGAAGTACAGGAAGTACAGAAACATCAAGAATGTATCCGCTGGTATATGAGCAAAGAGATATTCTTGCATACGTTATTATTATAATATATTTTTTGCTATTTCTATTTTTGAAAATAATTATGCATGTAATTTAATAAAAGAAAAAAATAAAGAAAGTTTTACCCTGACAAAGGGAATTATTCTCTAGACTTAGAATTGGAAGAGTGGTTCACATTGTCGGGGTTTTTTCGCATGATTTGGCAGATTTGGCGCATACTATCTCTACGAAAAGGAGGGCATCAGTATGTATAAATATCTGCCAATTACAGATGTATACGCAAGAGAAATATTAGATTCCCGCGGGAATCCGACGATAGAAGTGGAAGTGCTGGCAGGAGATGAATTCTGCGGACGGGCAAGTGTACCGTCGGGCGCTTCCACAGGTCAGTTTGAAGCACTGGAATTACGTGACGGGGAAAAAAGATACGCAGGGCTTGGTGTGGAACGGGCGGTAGATCATGTGAATGCAAAGATTGCACCTGGTATTATCGGAATGAACGTATTTGACCAGGCAGCTTTAGATACATTTCTTATAGGTTTAGATGGTACAGGGGATAAATCAAACTTGGGAGCCAATGCTATGTTAGGCGTATCCATGGCAACAGCAAGGGCGGCGGCGACTGCGATAGGACTTCCACTCTATTCCTATCTTGGCGGGGCAAATGCAAAGCGTATGCCGGTTCCGATGATGAATATTATGAACGGTGGCAGACATGCCGACAACACCATTGATATTCAGGAATTTATGATTATGCCGGTAGGAGCGAAAAACTTTAAAGAAGGACTTCGTATGTGTGCAGAAATCTATCATTCTCTGAAAAAATTGTTGAAAAAAGAAGAATTATCCACCGCTGTTGGGGATGAAGGTGGATTTGCCCCGAACCTTCCAGATGCCCAGGCAGCACTTGCCTATATCGTGCGTGCAACGGAAGAAGCCGGATATAAGGCAGGTGAGGAAGTATCACTGGCACTTGATGTGGCAGCAACGGAACTTTATGATAGAAGCTTTAAGAAATATGTGTTCGAAGGGGAAAGTAAGACAAAAGATTACAAAGTCATTCGGTCATCAGAAGAGTTGATCGATTATTATGAAGGATTAATTGAACAGTTCCCAATTGTATCGATTGAAGATCCACTGGACGAAGAAGACTGGGATGGATGGGAGCTTCTGACAACAAGATTGGGATTGCACACACAGCTTGTTGGAGATGATCTGTTTGTGACAAACACAAAGAGATTAAAAAAAGGAATCGAGAAAGAAGTTGCCAATGCAATTCTCATAAAAGTGAATCAGATTGGAACACTGACAGAGGCACTGGATACGGTAGAGATGGCGCAGAAAGCCGGTTACAGAACGATTGTATCACATCGTTCCGGGGAAACAGCAGATACCTTGATAGCAGATCTTGCAGTAGCAGTAGGGGCAGGTCAGATCAAGACCGGAGCGCCATGTAGAAGCGAACGGGTAGAGAAATATAACCAGCTTCTACGGATAGAAGAACGGCTCGGAGATGTGGCAGGATATCAGAATCCATTCAAATAAAGTGCTTGCGAAATCCACCTTACTGTGCTAAACTAAATATGGTTTTATCTACAGGAGGTGTGTGTAATGGATATATTAAAAATTGTTCTTATGATTTTATTTGCAATAGATTGTATCGCATTGACAGCCATTGTACTGATGCAGGAAGGTAAGTCTGCAGGACTTGGAGCTATCAGCGGAATTGCTGATACTTATTGGGGTCAGAACAAAGGTCGTTCAATGGAAGGAGCGCTTGTAAAGTCTACAAAGTTCCTTGCGATTCTGTTTGTTGTACTGGCAGCAGTGTTGAATTTGAAAGTATTTGCTTAAGAGAAGAGGAAAAGCACTCCTGTATAGGAGTGCTTTTTTTGACAGTGGAGGAGCGATGAGCGATAAGACATTTGAGAAAAGAAAGAAAATTATATATGATTTTATCTGTGATGATATGTATGTGCCAATGAAGTTCAAAGAGATGGCTATGGTCCTGCAGGTGAATAAGGAGCAGCGGGATGAGCTTCGTCAGGTGCTGGAATCATTGGAAGAGGAAGGTAAGATCTGTCTCAGTAAGCGTGGAAAGTACTGTAAAGGTGAGGCGAAGCGTCTTCAGGGGACTTACCGTGCGAATCAGAGAGGGTTTGGTTTTGTTATCATTCCTGAGGAGGATCAGGATATTTTTATCGGGGAGGACGATGCCGGCGGAGCGCTGGACGGTGACATAGTAGAAGTGATTATTACGAAGGCTTCTGATCGTGATGGAAAGCGTCGGGAAGGTAAGATTGTAAAGATTGTGGAGCGTGGTCTTACAACAGTTGTCGGTCTTTATCAGAAGAAGGGCAACAAGAGTTATGGCTTTGTCATTCCGGATAACCAGAGAATTCTTCAGGACATTTTTATTCCAGAGGGTAAGTCAAAAGAAGCTGTAGACGGGCATAAAGTTGTAGTTGAACTGACTTCTTACGGTGAGAAAGGCAGAAGTCCGGAAGGAAGGATTGTAGAGATTATCGGTCATGTCAATGATCCGGGAACAGATATTATGTCTATTGTAAAAGGATATGATCTTCCGGTAGAATTCCCAGAGAAGGTGCTGAATCAGGCAGAGCGTGTATCAAAGCCGGTCAGTGAGGCAGACATGCAGGGAAGAAAAGACATCCGTGACTGGCAGATGGTCACCATTGATGGCGAGGATGCGAAGGATCTTGATGATGCCGTGTCTGTTGTGAAAGATGGTGAAAATTATATTCTTGGTGTGCATATTGCTGATGTTACGAACTATGTACAAGAGAATAGTGCGCTGGATCGGGAAGCGCTGAAGCGTGGAACAAGTGTATATCTGGCAGACCGTGTTATTCCGATGCTGCCACATACATTGTCTAACGGAATCTGTTCGTTAAATGCCGGAGAAGACCGTCTGGCGCTTAGCTGTATTATGACAGTAGACCAGAAAGGAATGGTCATTGACCATGAGATTGCAGAGACGGTTATCCATGTGGACCGCCGTATGAGTTATACAAGTGTGGCAAAGATTCTGGAAGACGAGGATCTGGCAGAAATGCAGGAATACGAGGAACTGGTGCCGATGTTCCAGCGTATGCTGGAACTGTCAAAGATTCTGAGAGCCCGAAGAAAACAGAGAGGTTCCATTGATTTCGATTTTCCGGAAACGAAAATGATTCTTGATGAGAATGGCCATCCAATCGATATCAAACCTTATGACCGAAATGTTGCGACAAAGATTATTGAGGACTTTATGCTTCTGGCAAATGAGACTGTTGCAGAAGATTATTATTGGCAGGAGATGCCTTTTGTATACAGAGTACATGAGGCTCCAGATGATGAAAAGATCCGGGCGCTGGCAACATTTATTAATAATTTTGGATTCTCTATGCATATCGGGGCCAATGAAGTGCGTCCGAAAGAGATTCAGAAATTACTTGGAAAAGTAGAAGGAACACCGCAGGAAGCATTAATCAGCCGACTTGCGCTGCGCTCTATGAAACAAGCCAGATATACGCCGGAGAACTCCGGACATTTTGGATTGGCAGCGAATTATTATACACATTTTACATCACCGATTCGTCGTTACCCGGATCTTCAGATCCATCGGATCATCAAAGATAACCTGCGGGGACGGATGAATGGTGAACGCATGGAACATTATCGCAAGATATTGGAAGAAGTGACGAAGCATGCCAGTGAGACGGAGCGGCGCGCTGACGAGGCGGAACGCGAGACTGTGAAGCTTAAGAAAGTAGAATATATGTCAGACCGTATTGGAAATGTTTACACAGGCGTAATCTCCGGTGTGACGAAATGGGGCATGTATGTGGAACTTCCGAATACGATCGAGGGGTTGATTCATGTTGCCAATATGCGTGATGACCATTATAATTACGATGAAAGCCGTTATGAGATGGTAGGCGAACGCACCGGAAAAGTCTACAAGCTTGGACAGGAGGTTCGTGTAAGAGTTGCTGATACAGACCGGTTGATGCGTACCATTGATTTTGTAATTGCGAAGGAGAGGGACGAAGAAAATGGCGAAGACGAATGGTAAGATGATTGCTAATAACAAAAAGGCATATCATGATTATTTTATACTGGATACTTACGAGGCCGGAATTGTGCTTCATGGAACCGAAGTGAAGTCACTTCGTATGGGAAAATGCAGCATCAAGGAGTCTTTTATCCGCATTGAAAATGGGGAAGTATTTATCTATGGTATGCATATCAGTCCATATGAAAAAGGAAATATCTTTAATAAAGATCCTCTTCGTGTGAAGAAGCTAATGTTGCACAAAGCAGAGATCAATAAATTGATTGGCAAGACAAAAGAAAAAGGAATGGCAATCGTACCATTAAAGGTATATTTTAAGGGAAGCCTTGTAAAAGTGGAGATTGGTCTGGCAAAAGGTAAGAAACTGTATGACAAGAGACAGGATATTGCCAAAAAAGACCAGCAGAGAGAAGCAAGCCGTGACTTTAAAATCCGCAATCTGGGCTAAGATGAAAGAAAATGTGCAGTAAATGTGGATAAGAATTGTAAAAGACGTAGAAAAGGTGGATAATATATGGTACCTGTAAAAAAAGAAGACTTGAGAAAATTAGTGACAGATACAACGGTTGAGATTTATGAGGAGCTGACACCTCAATTGGTGAAGCTGATTCAGGATACGAAGAAGAATATAGAACTGACAGAGGGGCAGAAGCAGGATGAGATTTCTCTTCATATGATGGGATATGTAAAATCCTGTACAAATGAGATCATCATACAGGTTCTGTCAGAGATTCTGGGACTTGAAGACGAGGATGAAGAGTAAAATTGTCCTGGCCAGGTATAAATGTGATTTGTCAGAAAAAGAGAAAATATTGATTCGAAAAACAGAATTGTTGTTAGACAATACTGAAATGATAAAAAATATGAAAAAGTATAATAGATAGGACTTGATATTTTGAAGTATTAGTGTTAGTATATGTATACAAACGTCTGCCGACCAGTAAACTGGATGGATGACAATCGTCATTTTTAGAAGTAATTCAGGGCTTGTACTGGTTTCGACGGGGGTCTGGAAGTTGGAGAAGCCATCCGTAGCGGGACACTACGATAAAAGTTCCACTTTAAAATTAAACGCAGACGAAAATTTAGCGTACGCTGCCTAATTGTGGCAGCAGTCGGCCTTAGGTCATCCGTTGCTTAAGTAACCGGCTTCAAACAGACGGAGCACTTCGTTCTCAAAGCTTTGAGGGAATGGAAGATTTTATGAAGCTACTAAGATCAGTAACTCGTCATTAGGTGACTGATGGAGGGAATGTCAAAGTAATGACTGTGATGGGAGAAGCTCTGGTGGATGGGCTTTCGGACGCGGGTTCAACTCCCGCCAGGTCCACTAAAAAACAAGTCGAACTTTTTGTATGAAGGAATCATATAAGAAGTCCGGCTTGTTTTTGGTAATGAAGAAAATTATAATAGAACTGAATTTAAAGGAAAAAAGTATATGACGTTTTGCGGACGTTATTGTAGGAAATGTCTCAGTGCCATAAATGAAAATAAGGAGTGTGAAAACTATGCACCAGACAGGACAGATATACAGACCGCCATCAGAAGCCAGTGTACAGAGACTGGAGGTTACAATAGGCTGTTCTCATAATAAATGTTCTTTTTGTACCATGTACAGGAAGACACCGTTTCGTGTTGCGCCGCTTGAAGATGTGGAGATGGATTTAAAAGAACTTCATGACAGAGGCGAGAAGATTACGAGAATCTATCTGACGAACGGAGATCCCTTTGTACTTGGGACCGACAGACTTGTAAAAATTGCAGAGTTGGTTCATCAGTATCTGCCGGAAGTAGAGGTACTTACCTGCTATGCTTCTATTCAGAATCTGAAAGCAAAATCACTGGAAGATTTGAAGCTTCTGAAAAGTGTCGGATATGATGAGCTGTATGTAGGACTTGAGACGGCATATGCCCCGGCGGTAAAACTGATCAATAAGGGCTTTACGGTCGAAGAAGCTTATGAAAATATCGGAAAGCTGAAAGAGGCAGGAATGAAGTATTCAGCGCTTTTAATGCTTGGAATTGGTGGAAAAGGGCATAGCAAAGAAAGTGTAGAAGCCACGGCGGCTCTTCTGAATAAGTATCCGCCATACCGTGTATCTCCTCTTTCAACAGCGGTTTTACGCGGAAGTGAGCTGGAAGAGCTTTGCGATAAAGGAGAGTATGTACAGCTTACAGAGCGTGAATTGATAGAGGAAGAAAAAATGCTGCTTCGTGCATTAAAGATAAATGACTGCATTTTCTTCGGAAGTCACCCATATAATCTGATTACGATTAGCGGAGTCCTGCCACAGGACAGAGAGGAGATTATTAAGCATCTGGATTCTGAGATGGTGGCGTGGGATAGAGATCAGCCGGGATTTCTGGATACAGTTTGGAAGAGGACAGATATGTAGAAAAAATATACGATGCAGAGTGATACAGGATGCTTTGTATACGGAAATATCAATTGCAGATGATGGAATTGGAAATTTCTTTGTTTCAAAAGTGATTCGAAAATTTGCAATCTGGTCACAGGCACATGTATTTGTTTCAGGCAGATATAGTGAAGAAGAGCTGATTCAGTCACATTTGATAGCATACTATACAAAATTATCATCCATCGGAACGATGGTTGTAATGAAGCTGGGAAATGATTCGGCATGTGAATAGGTTTGAGAATTCTTAAACTTTTTAAGAAGAAAAATTTTCACACATAGCACATATTTTCCTGTTATACTATAAAATATGACGGGAAATATGTGCTATTCGCGTCTAAGCGTAAGAAATAAAAAATCAGAATGTACAGTTCGTACAGGGAGGGTTTATGATATGGAAAAGATCAAGATATTAGTTGTAGATGATGAGAGCAGAATGCGTAAGCTTGTGAAGGATTTTCTTGGAAGAGAAGGATATCAGGTGCTGGAGGCAGGAGACGGTCTTGAGGCTATGGAGGCGTTTTACGCAGAGAAAGATATTGCGCTGATCATATTAGATGTCATGATGCCGAAGATGGACGGCTGGCAGACTTGCCGTGAGATCCGTCAGTCTTCTAAAGTACCGATTATTATGCTGACGGCACGCGGCGATGAGCGGGATGAACTTCAGGGATTTAATCTTGGCGTGGACGAATACATTTCTAAGCCATTTAGTCCGAAGATTCTTGTTGCGAGAGTGAATGCACTTCTGAGACGTTCGAATGTGTTGGATGCAGATGAGCATGTGGAAGCAGGTGGTATCGTTGTAGATAAGGCAGCTCACCAGGTGCAGGTAGACGGAAAAGATGTGGAACTTAGTTATAAAGAATTTGAATTATTGTCTTATTTCCTTGAGAATCAGGGAATTGCACTTTCCAGGGAGAAGATATTGAATAACGTATGGAATTATGATTATTTTGGAGATGCAAGAACTATCGACACTCATGTTAAGAAGCTTCGCAGCAAGCTTGGAGAAAAGGGTGAATACATTAAGACAATCTGGGGAATGGGCTACAAATTCGAGGTAAATTAAGATGAAGCATTTTAAACAAAAAGAAAAAAGAAAGCATTCTATTAAGAGGCAGATGATCGCAGTTTTTGCAGGCATGGTCATCTGTCTGCTTGCTATTTTGCTTGTTGTTAATGTAAAGTTTTTAGAGCCGTATTATATCAGAGACAAGGAAATGCAGTTCATTCATGTATATGAAGAACTACAGAATGCTGTGAAAAAGAGGACAATCAGTAATGATGAAGTACAAGATGAATTACATGTCCTTTGTGAGAAGAGCAACATTTCCTATATTGTATTGGATATGGATAATGAAAAACTGATTACAAATGTGCACGATACGAATATGCTCAAGCAGCAGTTAGCGGGATATCTTCTGAACCAGGCACAAAAAGGTGGAAAGGTGCTGGATAGCACAGACAATTACCAGTTGATGAGAAGTCAGGATCCATGGAATCAGAGCGAATATATTGAGATGTGGGGACAACTTGACGATAATGTGAATTTCCTCATTCGAAGTCCTGTAGAAAGTATCCGTGAAAGTGTTGCATTATCCAATCGTTTCCTAATATATGTAGGTATGGGAACACTGATCATCTGCATGGGACTTGTATGGTATTTCTCCAGAAGGATTACAAAGCCGATCCAGGAACTGGCAGAGCTGTCTGACCGTATGGCAAATCTGGATTTTGAAGCGAAGTATACAAGCGGTGGTAACAATGAGATTGGTGAACTGGGTGATAACTTTAATCGTATGTCGCAGAAGCTGGAAAAGGCAATTTCTGAGTTGAAGCAGGCAAATAACAGTCTGCAGCAGGATATTGAGCAGAAAGAGAAGATGGAGCAGATGCGTACGGAGTTTATGGGAAATGTATCTCACGAGTTGAAAACTCCGATTGCTCTGATCCAGGGATATGCAGAAGGACTGAAAGAAGGAGTTAATGATGACCCGGAGAGCCGCGACTTCTATTGTGATGTTATTATGGACGAAGCAGGTAAGATGAATCGGATGGTCAAGAATCTGATGACACTGAATCAGTTGGAGTTCGGGAATGATAAAGTAGAATTTGAGCGTTTTAATCTGACAGAGCTGATTGGCGGAGTACTTCAGAGTATGGACATTCTGTCACAACAAAAGGATGTTAAACTTATTTTCAGGGAAGAAAATCCAGTTTACGTCTGGGGGGATGAGTTTAAGATTGAACAGGTCGTGCGTAATTATGTAAGTAATGCCTATAATCATGTCAATGAAGAAAAGATTATTGAAGTGAAGATTTTGCGGGAAGACGGACTTGCAAAAGTGACTGTATTTAATACCGGAAAGCCAATACCGGAGGAAGATGTTCCGCGTATTTGGGATAAATTTTTCAAAGTGGACAAGGCTCATACACGCGAGTATGGAGGAAATGGAATCGGACTTTCTATCGTAAAAGCCATTATGGAATCCATGCATCAGCAATATGGTGTGAAAAATTACGATAATGGTGTTGAATTCTGGTTCACACTTGATGTACGATAGAAGAAACCACAACAAAAGAGAAAGATGTGCGTTAACAGGCATAAAGGAATGAGAAGAAAGGGACACGAGCACATGATAGCAATTATTGACTACGATGCAGGGAATATAAAGAGCGTGGAAAAGGCCATGCACCTTTTAGGACAGGAAGTTGTTGTAACAAGAGACAGAGAGTCGATTTTAAAGGCAGACAAAGTAATTCTTCCGGGAGTCGGAGCATTTGGAGATGCTATGAGCAAAATCAGACAATATAATCTGGAAGAAGTGATCCATGAAGTCGTGGAAAAAGGGACTCCATTTCTTGGAATTTGTCTGGGACTTCAGCTTTTATTTGAACGAAGTGACGAGACACCGGGAGTAGAAGGACTTGGTATTTTAAAAGGAGAGATTCTTCGGATTCCGGATCAGCCGGGACTTAAGATTCCTCATATGGGCTGGAATTCTCTGAAGTATCCGAATGAAGGCAGATTATTCCGTGGAATACCGGAAGATTCTTATGTATACTTTGTACATTCTTATTATCTGAATGCAGAAGATGAGAGTATTGTAACAGCCACAACAGAATACAGCACATTGATCCATGCATCTGTAGAAAGTGGAAATGTATTTGCATGCCAGTTCCATCCGGAAAAGAGCAGTGATGTTGGAATACAGATTTTGAAGAATTTTGTTGAGTTATAGACAGGAGGAACGGTATATGCATACAAAGAGAATCATCCCATGCCTGGATGTAAATAACGGACGAGTTGTAAAAGGTGTGAACTTTGTAGATTTGAAGGATGCTGGCGATCCAGTGGAAATTGCTAAGGCTTATGATAAAGCAGGAGCGGATGAACTTGTTTTTTTGGATATTACAGCTTCATCCGATCGAAGAAACACAGTTGTAGACATGGTCAGAAAAGTAGCTGAGACAGTATTTATTCCATTTACTGTTGGTGGAGGAATCCGTACGGTAGACGATTTCCGGGCACTGTTGCGAGAAGGAGCAGACAAGATCTCGATTAATTCATCAGCCATTGATACTCCGAATCTGATTTCGGATGCGGCAGACAAGTTTGGAAGCCAATGTGTGGTTGTAGCAATCGATGCAAAGAAACGTGCAGATGGCAGTGGTTGGAACATTTACAAACATGGTGGAAGAATTGATGTAGGAATTGATGCACTGGAGTGGGCTCATAAGGTGGAAAAACTGGGAGCAGGAGAGATACTCTTGACCAGTATGGATTGTGACGGAACAAAGGCAGGGTATGATCTGGAACTGACTCGTGCAGTTGCAGAAGCAGTTAATATTCCGGTCATAGCCTCCGGCGGTGCAGGCAATCTGGAACATTTTTACGATGCGCTGACAGACGGAAAGGCAGATGCAGCATTGGCAGCATCTCTGTTCCATTATAAAGAATTAGAGATTAAGGAAGTAAAAGAATATCTTCGTGGCAGAGGTGTTTCTGTGCGATTATAACAGATAAAAGGTATGGGTAATTGTAACTTAAAGTTGCAATTACCTATATCTCTATCTAGGAAGTAAAAAGGAGAAAAGAAAATGGCAGCAATTAATAATGACTGGCTTGAGGCTTTGCAGGGGGAATTTAAAAAGCCGTATTATAAAAAACTATTTGAGACAGTAAATGAAGAATATCGAACAAGACAGATATTTCCACCGGCGGATGACATTTTCAATGCCTTTCATTTGACACCATTACACAAAGTAAAGGTTGTGATTCTTGGACAGGATCCATATCATAATGTAGGACAGGCTCATGGACTCTGTTTTTCTGTAAAGAAAGGTGTGGATATTCCACCATCACTGGTAAATATCTATAAAGAACTTCACGATGATCTGGGCTGTACCATCCCGAATCATGGCTGCCTGACAAAATGGGCAGAGCAAGGTGTTCTGATGCTCAACACAGTATTGACTGTACGGGCACATCAGGCGAATTCACACAGAGGCATTGGCTGGGAGGAGTTCACGGATGCAGCAATTATGGCACTTAATAGCCAGAATCGTCCGATTGTATTTATTCTTTGGGGAGCTCCGGCACAGAGAAAAGCCAGCATGTTGAATAATCCGAACCATCTGATTCTGAAAGCACCACATCCAAGTCCGCTTTCCGCTTACCGTGGTTTCTTTGGAAGTAAACCATTTAGCAAGACGAATAAATTTCTGGAAGCAGGCGGTGTGGAACCAATCGACTGGCAGATTGATTAGTAATAATTAAGAGAAAATAAAGGAAGACTATTGACAAACAGACATATCAGGAATATATTTAAAACAAACATATGAACAAATGCTCAATTATTAATGCGATGTGCAGGAGGATAAAATATATGAAAGATATGGAGAAAGAATTACACGAGCACCATCACCATGAGGAAGCGTGTGAATGTGGTTGTGGTTGTGGACATCATCACCATGACGAAGAGCATGAACACCACCATGAGGAAGAATGCGGCTGTGGTTGCGGCTGTGAACATCACCATCATGAACATGAAGCTCATGAGCATCATCACCATGAGGAAGAATGCGGCTGTGGCTGTGGACATCATCACCACCATGACGAAGAGCATGAACACCATCATGACCATAAGCAGGAGCATGAGCACCATCACCATGATGAGGAGTGTGAATGCGGCTGTGGACATCATCACCACCATGATGAAGATCATGAACATCATCATGAAGCAGTGGAGCATGAGCCTTGTGTTATGCCGGCAGGTGTAGCGCAGAAGACATACATTTTGGAGAATCTTGGATGTGCGAACTGTGCAGCTAAGATGGAGAGAAAGATTCAGGCGTTACCGGAAGTTGAAGGTGCAACATTGACTTATGCAACAAAAAAACTAGTTGTCGCATCAGATCATCAGGAGCATCTCCTTTCCAAGATTCAGGAAATCTGTTCCTCTATCGAGTCAGAAGTACAGGTTGTTGCAATGCCGGATGATCAGCCGATCAAAAGAGAGAAGAAGAACCCGTTTGAAGAGAATAAAAAGGATATAGTACTTGTCGGAGCTGGAGCGATTCTTTTTGCCGCAGGTATTATTGCAGAAAAAACATTTCCGAATCCGATGATCAGTGCATGTATTTTCATTATTGCGTACTTACTTCTTGGACTTGAGATTGTAATGAAAGCGCTGAAGAATATGGCGGGAGGACATTTGTTTGATGAAAACTTTCTGATGGCAGTTGCGACAATTGCAGCGTTTGTGATTGGTGATTTTGCAGAGGCAGTCGGAGTTATGCTGTTCTACCGTATCGGAGAGTTGTTCGAAGATATTGCCGTGGAAAAGAGCCGTGGACAGATTATGGATGCCGTAGATATGCGCCCGGAAGTTGTTAATCTTGTCGTTGGTTCCGAAGTAAAAGAAATTCCATCACAGGATGCAAGGGTAAAAGATATTATTATGATCCGTCCTGGTGACAGAATTCCGCTGGATGCAAAGGTTATCGAGGGTGAGAGCCGGGTAGATACTTCACCGGTCACAGGAGAGCCGGTACCGGTAAGAGTTGTTCCGGGAGACGAACTGATTTCCGGTTGTATCAATGAACAAGGTGTATTAAAGGCTGAGGTTACAAAACCACTGAGCGAATCCATGGTCACAAAGATTCTTGATTCGGTGGAAAATGCAGCGGCAAGTAAGCCGAAGATCGATCGTTTTATCACAAGATTTGCGAGAGTTTATACGCCAGTTGTTGTTGTGGCAGCAGTTCTTACTGCAATTATCCCTTCCATTGTAACGGGAGACTGGAACCACTGGATTTACACAGCGATTACATTTCTTGTAATCAGTTGTCCGTGTGCACTTGTATTGAGTGTACCATTGGCTTTCTTCTCGGGAATTGGAGCAGGATCTAAGAGAGGAATCCTCTTTAAAGGCGGTTTGGCTATGGAGGCATTGAAAGATGTTAAAGCAGTCATTATGGATAAGACAGGAACCATCACAAAGGGGAATTTTGCTGTACAGAAAGTCACGGCAACAAGAAAACTGACAGAAAAACAGGTGCTGACTATGGCGGCGGACTGTGAGCTTGGTTCAACACACCCAATTGCGGTCAGCATTGTTCAGGAAGCAAGAAGACAGAATCTGACGCTTACAAGACCGAAAGAAGTGGAAGAGATTTCCGGTAAAGGTATCCGTGCAACATTCCCGGAAGGAACCGTTCTCCTTGGAAATTATACACTGATGGAAATGTATCAGGTAGATACGACAGGATACGAAAAAGGCGGTTATGGCTCAGAAGTCTTACTGGCAGTTGATGGTGTGTTAGAAGGATTTGTAATTGTAGCAGATGAAATTAAGACTGATGCGGCTGCTTCTGTAAGTAAGATGAAAGCTCTTGGAATTGCAACAGTTATGTTAACTGGTGATGAGAAGAACAGCGCGCAGGCAGTTGCAAAAGAGACAGGAATTGATGAAGTTTATGCACAGCTTCTTCCACAGGAAAAACTGGAGCATCTAAAGAACGTTCGTAAGAATCACGGTGCTGTCATGTTCGTTGGAGACGGAATTAATGATGCACCGGTACTGGCTGGTGCAGATGTGGGAGCAGCAATGGGAAGCGGAGCAGATGCCGCAATAGAGGCGGCCGATGTGGTATTTATGAATTCTTCAGTAGAAGCAATCCCACAGTCTATCGCGATTGCGAAGAAGACAGGAAGTATTGCAATTCAGAATGTAGTATTTGCGCTGGTGATCAAAGCAATTGTTATGATTCTTGGTTTTCTTGGATTTGCGAATATGTGGCTTGCAGTATTTGCTGATACAGGTGTAGCAATGCTATGTGTATTGAATTCCATCCGCGCAATGCATGTGAAAACAAAATAATGATAACATAACATTACAAAAGTGTTAAATTATGCCAAATGGTTGAAATAGTTTTCTCCATTTGGCATAATTAATATAAACAGGCATTTGTATAGGCATAGTCTGGCTTTGAAAATTGTAATTTTTAAGATTTAAGCCTTACAAAAAACATGACAGTCGGGTCATGATAGTCTGTAGTTTGAAAGGATGAAATATATGGGAAAGACAGAAGTTGAATGCTGCGATGTGACATGTATTCATAATGAGAACGTAAAACTGGCTTTGGAGCAGATGCCGGATGAAGAACTGCTTAATAGTCTGGCTGATTTTTATAAAGCATTTGCAGATGGAACAAGAGTGAAAATTCTGTATGTATTGCAAAAATCAGAGATGTGTGTGTGTGATCTGGCGGAGATACTGGGAGTTACACAGTCAGCAGTCTCCCATCAGCTTCGTATGTTAAAGCAGATGAAACTTGTGAAGAACCGAAGAGACGGGAAGACTGTTTATTATTCGCTTGCAGATGGACATATCCAGTCTATTATCAGTCAGGGTATGGAGCATATTACAGAATAAAAAGATATATCAGTTGGGAGATGACTCCCACCTCTATAGGTGGTGAGAAACAAGCTTGTATCAGTGGTGGGAGTCAATCCCCCAGCTGATATAACCTCCGGCAGGGCGCACATTGTCCGGTGGACAATGGTTTTGCG
>UMII01019367.1_pt1 | contig 79128 bp, 74 predicted proteins | sample 1965731 | NCBI WGS metagenome assembly UMII01 (sample SAMEA4836118, study PRJEB28245) | human gut metagenome | biome: gut microbiome; material: fecal sample | place: Denmark | collected 2008
CTTCTACTATACGTCTGGTCAGAGACAGGACTTTCTCTGCCGTTCCCGGATCAAGTGCTGCAGTATGCTCATCCAGAAGAAGCAGTTTCGGCGGATTCATTGTTGCCATAAGAAGTGTCAGCGCCTGTCGCTGACCACCGGAAAGAAGTCCGACCGGATGACTCATGCGTTCTTCCAGTCCGATATCCAGTTTCTTTAATTCTTCACAGAAACGCTCTTTTTCCTGTTTGGTCGTATGGGAAAGCCAGCCACCTCTGCCGGCTGCAAGCGCAAGATTTTCTTCAATCGTCATTCCCGGAGCAGTCCCCCTCATCGGATCCTGATACAGGCGTCCGATACTTTTGGCACGTACATGCTGTGGAGTAAATGTAATATCTTCTCCATCCAGAATAATCGAGCCGGAATCTGTAAGGAAATCCCCGCAGACCGCATTAAAAAATGTAGATTTACCGGCACCGTTAGAACCGATGATCGTGGCAAAATCACCTTTTTTTAATTCAAGCGAAAAATCTTCCAGAGCCTTTTTTTCATTTACAGTGCCCGGATTAAATGTTTTTGAAATATGGCTGATTTTTAACATGGATCATCTGCCTCCTTTTTGGTGTGTCATCCTGCGTCGGATCTGCGGCCACTGTTTTTTCAGATATGGACCGGAAATTGCAAGAACAACAATAACAGAAGATACAAGTTTCAGCATAAATGCCGGCATATTAAACCGGAGCGCGATCGTATATACAAGGCGGAAAATAAAGGAACCAAGTACCATTCCCACTGCTCTTGCAAAGATGCCGCCATGTCCGAGAAGTGTACCTCCAATCAGAAGGGATGCCAGTGCGATGGTGACCATACCCTGTCCGATATTGATATCTACGGATTTCTGCGACTGAGACAGAAGGCATCCGGAAAGTGCGGTAAAAGCATTTGCAACGCACAGACCGATGACTGTTGTAAATACCGGGTTGATGGAAGAAGATTTTACCATATCAGAGTTATTTCCTGTTGCTCTGATCGCAAGACCGAGTCTTGTTTTCAGAAAAAATACAAGAAATATAATTACGAGAATCACCGCGATTGCTGCAATGATGATATCTTCTCTGCCTTTTAACGGAGTTCCGGCAAGTGCATCCTTCATCATACTGAACACCGTTGTTGTACGGTTCATATTGATCAGGGACGAGCCGCCCATGACCGCAATATTTACAGAATATAAAGCTGTATTTACGATAATTCCGGCAAGCAGACTGTCCACACCGAGTTTTGTCTGCAGAATCGCAGTTACAAAACCGGAAAGAACTCCAGCAGCCATTGCTGCCACAATAGACAGAAACGGATGCCCGCTAACAGCTACTACCGCTCCCACAGCGGCACCAAAAGTAAAGCAGCCGTCTGTGGAAAGGTCACAGACATTCAACATAGAATAACTAAGAAACAGGGCAAGAACTGTCAGCGAACAGATCAGTCCAAGTTTCAGGGCAGTCTCTCCAAGAGAGAGCATTGTTGCAATTGTCACGGTAATTTCCTCCAATTGGTATTATTGGTTATAACAACCTTATTTTGTTTCTACATCATCAAAGCTTTCTGCAGTAGTAATTTCATTTACCTGTGTGCAAAGCGGCTCAAATGCTGTCTTGACAGTATCAAAATCAAGACCAAGCGCTTCACATGTTTCTGTGTTGACAGTTGCAGTGCCATTGTCAAATGTTTCAACAGCTGTTTCAGATGGTTTTGCTCCATCTACAAGGATGTCAGCGATCATATCAGCTGTTTTCTGTCCGAGATTTGCATAGTCAACGCCATATCCTACAAATGCACCGTTCAGTGCGAAAGAATCAGCTCCTGTGTAGTGAGGGATGCCTGCTTCAATGAATTTTTCATAGATAGAAAGCTCTGCTGTCATAATGGTATTATCTGTTGGTGTGAAAACTGCATCCACGCCATCGGCGATGAGTGCTTCTGCTGCAAGCTGAACTTCATCTGTTGTTGTTCCGGTACGCTCTACGTATTCGATACCTTCTTCATCAAGATAATCCTTTGCTTCCTGAATCGCTGTTGTGGAAGAATCCTGTCCGACATCATAAAGAAGTCCGACTTTCTTTACATCCGGGTTCTGTGCCTGGATCAGTTTCATAATCGAAGAAGTATCCAGATAATCACTTGTTCCGGTAATGTTTGCTCCCGGTGCTTCCAGAGAATCTACCAGGCCGGAACCAACCGGATCGGAAACAGCGGAAAATACGACCGGTGTATCTGTTCCTTCTGTTGCAGACTGCATACGCATTGCTACCGGTGTAGCTACACCAACCATCAGGTCTACATTGTCAGCCTGGAAGTCGGAAATGATCTGTTCCATAACACTGGCATCTGCATTGCAGTTATCATAAGATACATCAAAAGTAATACCTTTTTCTTCTCCGATCTCTTCCAGACGGGACTGAATATTGTCTACGATCTGATTCAGGGAAGCATCATCTACATAATTGCAGATGCCTACTTTAAAATCATCTGCCATTACCGGGGAAGCCATCATCATACTGGTTGCTACTGCTGCTGCGATTACTAACATTCTTTTTTTCATAGTCTTTTTCCTCTCTCTTTCTACATTTTATGTGCCATGAGAAAAAAAGAACCGTCCCAAGCTATGCTTGAGACGGTAATAATTTCTTATTATCGCGGTACCACTCAAATTGACGTATCGTCCACTTTCTCATGTACAAACATACACTCCTGATTGATAACGGGTTCGGTTCCCGTCAGCGCCTACTCTTATGATCATCATTTCGGGCTGCCCTCGAAAGGCCATTCAATAATCTGCCTCATACAGGATTCCACCACTACCTGCTCTCTGAAATGATTCAGGATTATTTACTCTTCTTTCTCATCGGTTTTGCTGTTTTCTACTTTACCACAGGAAATTGTGAATGTCAATCATTTTTTATAAAACTGAACAAAGGTTTTTTCAGACTGAGTGCCAGTGACAGAGGATCCACATGACCATTGACTGCAAGTATTGCCGGATCGTATTTCCAGAGCTGAATTTCCGACTGTGTTTCTGCATTCAAAAGTTCGTGGCCGCCTGTATAATGAAAGTCCTTTTTATTTACTGCATAGGATGGATAACCTTTTCCTTCTTCTGTGTCTGCTATTATGCCGCCTTTTATAACATCTTTATCAAGATAAATTATGTCTGCCAGCGGTGAAATCAGATACGGTTCCAGTTTATATAAAATCTCATCCGGTGAACTCTTTCCCTTCAGATATTTCTGTACACCGGTCTTTCCTGTTTCAAAACACCCGGTCTTTTCAAGCTGGCGAAAAGCACGTGTTATCGTCATTGCAGAACACCCCAGCGCTTTTACTGCACCATGCATATAGATACAGTTTTCTTTAGCATAGTACCAGTAGAAGAGCAGTAGTTGTGTGGACGGCTGTAACGTTTCCGTACTTTGTATTTCCATTCGATACTTTTCTTCAAGACAGGTACCCATAAACGGAAGATAAATCTGACTGTCCGGCACTATAAATGAAATATGTGCTTTTATGAATGCAGTCCTTCTGTATGCGTCTATCATATCCATAATGAAAACTACAGGCAGTGCTTCTTCCATTTGGATACGACGAAGTTGCTTCTTCAAAGAGCCAATCTGACTTAGTTTATCTTTGGGCCATAGGAAAATACATTTCATTTTATCAAGTTCCACAAGCCGCATTTCATATCGTTCGGTAATGTAATATGGTAACTCCAATTCACCTTTCCAACGATGATATTTCACTGACACACCAAGCATTTTCTCCAGATATTCCATTCTGTTATTCTCCCATATATATTTATAACTTAAAAATCATATTATAACATATATAATGTTATATCATAATTATTATGTTAAATAAAGGATTTTCAATAATTTTGCACAAAAAATCCCCTGACAGAGGATTCTCCGGGATTTCCGGAAATATCTCCTTCAGGGGATTCGTTATTATAACATCGTCCAGTAAAAATCAGACATTTTCTTGTTTCGCATCAGTTCTTGAAGCTGTGGATCGGTGCCGGGATGCGTCCACCGCGCTCTACAAACGCATCACAGGAGAACTTGTTAACCGGCATGATCGGAGCATATCCGAGAAGTCCGCCAAACTCTACTGTCTCTCCTACTCCTTTACCGATAACAGGGATTACACGTACTGCTGTTGTCTTCTGATTGATCATACCAATCGCAGATTCATCAGCAATGATACCCGCAATTGTAGATGCCTTTGTATCACCCGGAATTGCAATCATATCAAGACCTACAGAGCAGACACAGGTCATTGCTTCGAGTTTTTCTAGTGTCAGTGCACCTAGATTTACAGAATCAATCATTCCCTGATCCTCGCTGACCGGAATAAATGCACCGCTCAGACCGCCTACTGCCTGTGCTGCCATAACACCGCCTTTTTTGACCTGGTCATTCAAGAGTGCAAGTGCTGCGGTCGTTCCAGGTGCTCCTACTCTCTCAAGACCAATCTCTTCGAGAATTTCTGCCACACTGTCGCCAATTGCCGGTGTCGGTGCAAGAGAAAGGTCCACAATTCCGAACGGTACATTCAAACGCCTTGATGCTTCCTGTGCAACAAGCTGTCCCACGCGCGTTACTTTAAATGCTGTACGCTTGATCATTTCACATAAGGTCTGGAAATCAGCACCGCGAACAGATTCCAGTGCTGTTTTGACTACGCCAGGGCCGCTGACACCGACATTAATAATACAGTCTGCTTCTGTCACACCATGGAAAGCACCTGCCATAAACGGGTTATCATCCGGTGCATTACAGAATACTACAAGCTTCGCACAACCAAGAGAATCCTGCTCTTTGGATGCTTCTGCAGTTTCAAGAACAATCTCACCCATTAGTTTTACCGCATCCATATTGATACCAGTCTTTGTGGAACCTACATTAACGGAGCTGCATACACGTTCTGTCACTGCAAGTGCCTGTGGAATAGAACGAATCAAGAGTTCTTCTGCCGGTGTCATACCCTTACATACCAGAGCAGAATATCCACCGATAAAGTTTACGCCGATTGTTTTTGCTGCACGATCCAGCGTCTTAGCTATAGATACAAAATCTTCTGTCGTATGGCATGCCACACCGCCGATTAAAGCGATCGGTGTCACGGAAACACGTTTATTCACAACAGGAATACCAAATTCTGCTGCAATCTTGTCTCCTGTAGCAACCAGATCTTTTGCTTTGGTTGTGATTTTGTTGTATATCTTTTCATTCATGATATCGAGATCACTGTCAATACAATCCAGAAGGCTGATTCCCATTGTGATAGTACGCACATCCAGATTTTCCTGCTCGATCATCTTATTTGTCTCATTAACCTCAAAAATATTGATCATGTCAACTCTCCTTTTCTGTATGATACGATTAAATACGATGCATTACATTAAAGATATCTTCGTGCTGACAGCGGATCACTACGCCGATCTTATCGCCGATTTCAGAAAGTTCCTTTGAAAGAGCAGCTGCGTCTTTTTCTGATTTGCTGGTATCTGCAACCATCATCATGTTAAAATATCCCTGTACGATAGTCTGAGAAATATCCAGAATATTTACATTGTTGTCTGCAAGATACGTACATACCTTTGCGATGATGCCTACTGTGTCATTTCCTACTACTGTAATTATTGTTTTTTTCATGACTTTTATCCTTTCTTTTATACGGTAACTACATCGGAAATCAAATCCCGTTTCGCTACCTGAATTCTGAAATCTTTTGATTTGTAAGGGTTGTCTCCCAGTGTTACCTCTGAACAAACAGTCTCGTACGCAAGCTCTTCATAATTATTTTCTCTGCTTAGATGCCCCAGAAAAATTGATTTCATGTTGTCATGAAGCAATCTGCATAACAGTCTGCCTGCGTTTTCATTGGAAAGATGTCCCCGTTCTCCGAGGATACGTTGTTTCAGATAATATGGATATCTGCCTACCTGCAGCATCCGGATATCATGATTTGCTTCCAGAAGAAGAGCATCCAGATTCTGAAGGTTTTCAATGATATAATCGTTATATTTTCCAAGGTCGGTCGCAATTCCCACAGAATGCCCTTCACATTCCAGTCTATAACCGACCGGCTGTGCTGCATCATGCGGAATAGAAAAAGGTTTTACCGTAAGATCTCCGATTTCAAACGATTCATCCTCTTTTATTTCATGAAAAATCTCGTCCGGAATCTTGCCAAGTGCATTGGTACGGGCCATTGCGTCCACAGTGCCTCCTGTCGTATAGATCGGAATTCCGTATTTTCTTGATATAACCCCCAGCCCTTTGATATGATCGGAATGTTCATGCGTGATCAGAATTCCGTCCAGATCACGTCCGGTAAGATCAAGACTGTTTAAACCGGCCTCCATCTTTTTGCCACTGATCCCGGTATCGACAAGTACATGCGTATTCTCTGAACCTACGTAAATACAGTTTCCGCTGCTTCCGCTCGCAATACTGCAAAATCTCATAATTTCTTAATCCCTTCTTCTATCTGGTGCCATGTTTCCTCTGGCAGACCGTTATTTGTAATCACATAATCCGTATTCTGCCGGAAAAACGCCTCGGAAGCCTGTCTCTTTATGATGCTCAGAGCTTTTTCTCTTGTGTAACCTCTGCTGCTCATAAGACGTTCTATACGTATCTCCTGATCCGTATGTACATACCAGACCTGATCACAGAAAGCATCATACTTTTCTTCCAGAAGAAGCGCTGCCTCTACTACGACCAGAGAACAGCCGGCTTCCCTTTGCTGTTCAATCTGGTTCAATATAAATTGGCGAACAGCCGGATGAATAATCGCATCCAGACTCTGACGCATTACCTCACTGCCAAATACTACATCGGAAACCATCTTCCGGTCAATGGTTTTGTCATTTTTTATGACTCGTTTTCCAAATAATGCAACCACACTGTCATAACAGATCCCATCAGGCTCCATAACAAGATGTCCGACCAGATCCGCCTGAATCACATATGCATGATATTTTTCTTTCAGAAAATCAAGCACTGTGCTTTTGCCGGCGCCGACACCGCCTGTAATTCCCAGAATTTTCATCTTATTTTGCCTCGTACCAGTTGCTGCCTTCATGCATGTCTACTTCAAGTTCTACAGAAAGATTTGCCGCACCTTTCATTTCTTCTTCCAGAATTCGGGACACAATCTCCAGCTCGTCTTTCTTTGTCTCGATCAGCAGTTCGTCATGCACCTGAAGCACCAGCCGCGATTTCAGCCCTTCCTGCCTGATTCTCTTATAGACTCGGTTCATCGCAATTTTAATAATATCCGCTGCAGTTCCCTGTATCGGAGAATTCATAGCTACACGTTCACCGAAAGAACGCTGCATAAAATTGCCGGACTTCAGTTCCGGTATCGGACGTCTCCGTCCGAACATGGTCGTCACATATCCTTTTTCTTTTCCTTCGGCAACAAGACCATCCAGAAAACTTTTTATTTTCGGATATGTTTCAAAATACTTTTCAATATACTCTGCTGCTTCTTTTCGGGTAATGCTTAAGTCCTGGCTGAGTCCGAAAGAGCTGATTCCATACACAATTCCGAAGTTTACCGCTTTTGCATTCCGTCGCTGAAGAGACGTTACTTCTTCAAACGGAACATGAAATACCTGCGACGCAGTCAGACGGTGAATGTCCTGCGCCTCCCTGTATGCCTGAATCAGAGTCTCATCTCCGGACATATGTGCAAGTACCCGGAGTTCGATCTGTGAGTAATCGGCATCCAGAAATACGTATCCGTCCTCCGGTACAAAAACTTTACGGATCAGACGACCGAGTTCCATACGTACCGGAATGTTCTGAAGGTTCGGTTCCGTACTGCTAATTCGTCCGGTGGCTGTAATCGTCTGATTAAATGTGGAATGGATTCTTCCATCCGGCTCAATGACTGCCGCAAGACCATCTGCATAAGTAGATTTCAGTTTTGCAAGCTGTCGATATTCCAGAATATCTTTGACGATCGGATGCTCTGGTGCCAGTTTCTCAAGGATATCGGCTGCTGTGGAATAACCGCTCTTTGTTTTTCTGCCTCCGGGAAGTCCCATTTTTTCAAAAAGTATCGTTCCGAGCTGCTTCGGAGAATTGATATTAAATTCTTCACCGGCCTCCTCATAAATCTGTTTTTCCAGTTCTTCAATACGCACCTGAAGTTTTTTTCCATATGTTTTTAATTCTTCACCTTTTACGCAGATTCCATATTTCTCCATAGAATCCAGCGTAAAAATCAATGGAAGTTCAATCTCCCGATAAACCTGCCACATACCACTGTCTTTCATCGAGATTTCGAGTGGAATACGTGCAGTAAGCGCGGTGTATGCCATATAACAGCCATATGGCATCAAACCGTCCGACGAACCCTCCCACACCTTTTTAAGGGAATCTTTACCCAGCAGATCCTCCCGTGTAGGAAGAAGTATTCCGTCCAGATATTCCTTCGCAACATCATCGTATGTGTATGTGGATTTCAGCGGATTCAGAAGATATGCTCCGATTCCGATGTCAAAGACCTGCGTTTCATCTTCGAGCGGCACACGTTTCAAAAACTGTTTGATATCCAGCGCACAAAGAACTGTTGTTTTTGCCAGATCTTTCAGGGATGCGCACAGAAAATCCCCGGTAAGCAGTCCCTCCACTGGCATATAGTATATTTCTTCTTTTTCAAGGGCAATCCCAAGGCCATAAACACTTTCTTTATCTGCAAGAAGCGAAATTCCGACATATGCCTTACCGGCTGCTTTTTTAAATAATGCATCTGCACCGGAAAGGTCATTGCAGACAAAGAAGTTCTGTTCGATTGGATTTTCCGGCACAACCGCTGTATCAAATTTTGAAAGAAGATTTTTGAATTCAAGTCGTTTGCAGAGCTGATATGCCTCTGGCGTATAGAGGTTCTTCAGTTCTGCTTCTTCATAAGAATAATCTATCGGACTATCTGTATTGATTGTCGCAAGTGTTTTACTTAAAACAGCCATATCATAATGTTCACGCAGTGATTCTTTTGCTTTATTCGGCTTCACTTCCTCCAGATGCGCATAGGCGTTTTCTATTGAACCAAACTCTACGACCATCTTTGTTGCTGTCTTTTCACCAACTCCAGGGATGCCCGGAATATTGTCAGCAGAATCTCCCATCAGGGCTTTTAACTCAATGATCTGCGGTGGTGTTACCTGATATTTTTCAATAACTTCCTGTGTATGGAAGTTCTCGATGGTTGTCTTTCCTCTCGAAGTCTTCGGAAGGCGAATCAGGACTTTTTCTGTTGCAAGCTGGAGAAGGTCACGGTCACCGGACAGAATCGTTACATCCATGCCAGCTTTTTCACTTCGTACAGCCAGTGTTCCTAGAAGATCATCCGCCTCAAATCCCGGTTTGTAAACAATCTTGATGCCCATTGCCGTAAGCACATCTTTGATCAGCGGCACCTGTTCCCTTAATTCTTCCGGCATCGGTTTACGGGTCCCTTTGTATGCATTGTAAATTTTGTGACGGAATGTAGGCTCGTGAAGATCAAAAGCAACCGTCAGATATTTTGGCTTCTCCTCCTCAAGGATACGAAAAAGAATGTTAAGGAATCCATAAACCGCGCCTGTATGTCTGCCTTCGGAGTTTGTCAGATCCGGAAGTCCGTAAAATGCGCGATTCAGAATACTATGTCCATCAATCAGTAAAATTTTGTCACTCAAAATGTGTTCCCCCTGTATCTATTTATAGGAAATGTGCTATATCCATGATAAAAAATATAATAAAAATAAGCAACAGAATCGCAAATACTGCCAGCAAAAGACCTGTCAGGAAATGAAACCACCGTTTCTTACGGATATATCTGCGTGATTTTCGGATATCCTGATCCAGAAGTTTACGAAAATCAAGTACCGAACCATCTTCCGGCTCATCCAGCTGCTGTATTGCTTCATGCACAATAAAATATGTCTCAAGTTCATCATAACAGGACGAACAATGACTGATATGATCCAGAAATTCTTCAAGTTCATCGACGCTTAAGCTATGATTGATGTATTTGGTCACCATGCTCTCAGCGGTTCTGCATTCAATATCCGGCATTCTTTCTTCCTCCTGTCCCTGTTTTCACTTCTTTGTAGTATAGCACAAAAAGAGGTACTTCACAACGACCGTTTCGTCGGAAGCACCTCTTTCATATATAAGGTCCTGCTATTCTTCTGTTACAGCAGCCGGAGTTTCTTCCGGTGCCTCGAGTATTTTCATAAATTCATCACCTGTGATCGTCTCATGCTCATACAGATATTTTGCCAGCTCATGAAGTTTGCCGATATTGTCCTGAAGGATCTGCAGCGCTTTCTCATGCTGTCTCTTTACAAGCTCTACAACTTTCTTATCGAGAAGTGTCTGCGTCTCAAAAGAGCAGGCAAGGCTGGAATCTCCGCCTAGATACTGGTTGCTGATATTTTCCATGGCAACCATATCAAAATCATCACTCATGCCGTAGCGTGAAATCATTGCTCTTGCAATCTTGGTTGCCTGTTCAATATCATTGGAAGCACCTGTTGTAATAGAATGAAAGATAAGTTCTTCCGCTGCACGCCCGCCTGTAAAAGTAGCAATCTTATTTTCCAGTTCTTCTTTTGACATCAGGTAATGCTCATTATCATCAACCTGCATCGTGTAGCCCAGCGCACCCGATGTACGTGGAATAATTGTAATTTTGTGAACAGGAGCAGATTCTGTCTGTTTGGCTGCGACAAGTGCATGTCCAATTTCATGATAGGATACGATCAGTTTCTCTTTATTAGAAAGAACACGATTTTTCTTCTGGTATCCTGCAATAACTACTTCAATGCTTTCTTCAAAGTCTGCCTGCGTAGCAAATTTACGTCCGTCGCGAACTGCACGAAGTGCTGCTTCATTGACAATATTGGCAAGTTCCGCACCAGAAGCTCCGGCAGCTGCCTTTGCAATATCATCAAATCGAACAGTATCTGCAATTTTAATTTTCTTTGCATGAACTTTCAGAATCTCTTCTCTACCCTGCAGATCCGGAAGTTCTACCGGAATACGGCGGTCAAAACGTCCCGGACGGAGAAGTGCCGGATCAAGTGAATCCGGACGGTTGGTTGCTGCCAGGATTACAACACCCTTAGATCCATCAAATCCATCCATTTCTGTAAGGAGCTGGTTCAGGGTCTGCTCTCTCTCGTCATTTCCGCCTGTAAAACCGGCACCGTCACGTTTCTTACCAATTGTATCAATTTCATCAATAAATACAATACACGGAGCCTTCTCATTTGCCTGTTTGAAAAGATCTCGTACTTTCGCAGCACCCATACCGACAAACATTTCTACGAATTCAGAACCGGAGATTGAGAAAAACGGAACTTCCGCCTCACCTGCAACTGCTTTTGCAAGAAGTGTCTTACCTGTACCAGGTGGCCCCACAAGCAGAGCTCCCTTCGGCATAGACGCACCAATCTCTGTATATTTCTGAGGATTGTGCAGATAATCTACGATTTCAGTAAGAAGCTCCTTCGCCTCGTCTTCTCCGGCAACATCGGAAAATTTAATTCCTGTGGAGGATTTTACATAAACCTTTGCATTGCTCTTTCCGAAAGACATTGCCCCACCAGGGCCTCCGCCCATAGAGGACATCATCTTCTTACTCAGCCAGCGTCCGATAAAGATAAAGATTACGATCGGAACGATATAGCTCAAAAGAAGTGTCATAAGGATTGATGGACTTTCCGGAAGAACTTCATCCATAGTTACACCCGCATCCAGCAGACGATTGACCAGATCAGCATCATCCATCTTGACTGTCTTGCATAAAACAGTTCCATCTGTATCGTCAGCTTTCATTTCATAATAAATATAACTTTCTTCTACAGTTGCTTTGGTGACGTTGCCTTTCTCCACATTTTCAATAAAAGTAGAATAATCGGTCTTCTGCACACTTCTTTCCTGTACAGCCGGAACCACAAGCATATTCAAAATAATAATAATAATACCTGCAATAATGTAATAGACATACATTGGTATCTTTTCTGGCTTTTTGCGATTAAACTTCATTTATATGTTTCCTCCAAAATCATTTATGTCATGTACCATACCATTTTTATGGTACATATTCAATGTTCTTTCTGTGAAATAAAATGAAATATTATAAACTTTTCATAAAGCTCTGTATATATCCTGTTCAATTAAATACAAAAAAGGATTCTCTGTAAACCAGAGAACCCTTATGCCGCTGGCCGGACTCGAACCGGCACGGTTTCCCGCTTGATTTTGAGTCAAGTGCGTCTGCCAATTCCGCCACAGCGGCAAATGAACCGAAAATTATATTACCATAATTTTCAGTTCACTGCAAGCATTTTAATGTAATAATTGCAAATTATTTTTATAATTTGTCTTCATCTTCAAGCATTTTTTCATAGATCGGGAAGCAGTCAAATGTTGCGAAATAATCTCTTGGTGTTTCTGCACGACGGATCATATCAAAGCTTCCATCTTCGTGAAGAAGAATCTCTGCGGATTTCAGCTTACCATTGTAATTATATCCCATAGCAAATCCATGTGCACCAGTATCATGAATTACAAGCAGATCTCCCATCCCAATCTCCGGAAGATAGCGGTCAATCGCAAACTTATCATTGTTTTCGCAAAGGGAACCGGTAATATCATACAGATGATCGCACGGCTTGTCTTCTTTACCCATAACAGTGATGTGATGGTATGCACCATACATTGCAGGACGCATAAGGTTAACTGCACACGCATCTACACCGATGTATTCTTTGTGTGTATGTTTCTCATGGATTGCTTTTGTAACAAGGCATCCATACGGTCCCATCATGAAGCGGCCAAGCTCAGTATAAATTGCAACATCGCCCATTCCTGCCGGAACCAGAACTTCTTCATATACCTTACGTACACCTTCTCCGATCACGCGAATATCATTTGGTGTCTGCTCTGGTCTGTAAGGAATACCAATACCTCCTGAAAGATTGATGAATCCGATATGGGCTCCGGTTTCTTTCTGAAGTTTTACAGCAAGTTCAAACATAACTTTTGCAAGCATAGGATAATATTCATTTGTTACTGTATTACTTGCAAGAAAAGCATGGATACCGAATTCTTCGGCGCCTTTTGCTTTCAGTGTACGGAACGCCTCAAAGATCTGATCTGTTGTCATACCATATTTGGCATCACCCGGATTATCCATAATGTCGTTACTAATCTTAAACAGTCCGCCCGGATTATAACGGCAGCTGATCGTCTTCGGAATATAACCGACAGCTTTCTCTACAGCTTCAATATGTGTGATATCGTCAAGGTTGATGATCCCACCGATCTCATTTGCATAGCGGAACTCTGCCTCCGGTGTATCATTGGATGAAAACATGATATCACCTTTTTTGCAGCCGATTGCTTTGGAAAGCATCAGTTCAGTCATAGAGGAACAGTCACATCCACATCCGTACTCCTGAAGAATCTGGATCAGATATGGATTCGGTGTTGCTTTAACTGCGAAGAATTCTTTAAATCCTTTATTCCATGCAAAGGCTTCTTTTAATGCTTTGGCGTTTTCACGGATTCCCTTCTCATCATAAAGGTGAAAAGGTGTAGGGAATTTCTCAGTGATTTCCTGCAGTTTTTCCAGTGTTACAAACGGCTTTTTTTTCATAATATTTATCTCCTCGTATAGCATTATTTCACATGCTGATGTGTAAACAGATGATCCTGACAATATTCATAATTGCCATTACATTTTGAACAGAAACGGAATTCCAGATTCGGATCATCCTTTTCTGTGCGTCCACAAATTGCACATTTGTGTTTTGTAATTCCTCCTGTTGCCGGATTCACCCGACTCTGTGCCATGGCTTTCTTAAATTCTCTGCGGCGATGCACTTCTTTCGGGTTATAACGCTGCATATTCCTTGTGCTGAAGAAAAACAGAATAAAGTTAAGCAGTGATGCAAGTATCGGCACTGCCATCACCCACAATCCGACACGGATATAGGAGATCATGTTGTACAGAATAATTGCGCCGTACACACCTGCCATCCATTTCATCTTGATCGGAATCACAAACCATAACAAAATCTGCATATCCGGATAACTCATCGCATATGCCAGGAAGACGGAAAGACTGACATAATAAGTCGTAAACACGCCTCCGCCAATCATATAGGTCATACCATCGATCACTACAAAACCACCTGTAATGAAATAGGTAATAAATGCTGCGATCAGCACAAACAAAAGTCCTGAAAAAATATACAGGGTATAACGAAAACTGCCCCATGTACGTTCCAGTGACGTACCTACCGGATAATAGAAAAACAAAATAGAAATTACAAACAAAAAGAAATTACCGGTACTCGGCGGATAGATGACCCAGGTCACAAGTCTCCAGATCTGCCCCTGAAGAATCTTGGATACATCAAGGCTCATCATACTGAGCATCGAAGGATTCATATAACTCAGCAGATACCCAACCACATAACAGATAATCACATAGACTGTCAGGTTCGGAATTCCTCTTCCCCTGAATTTACGTTCCATTTTATCGATCCAATTCATAAGACACTTTTCTCCTTTTTCTGTTGATTTATACAGTCCGGAAAGATGAATTGTATTTGTTGCCAAATAAATCAAAAATACTTTTTCTTGGACAGGAACATTGCCGCAACAATACTCGCACCGATAGAAATCAGAATTACGATTGCAAATCCCAGTGTTGTGCTTGAAAAAGGCATACCTGACGGAGCAAGGTTCATTCCATAGGCACTGAAAATAATCGTCGGAATACTCATGACAATCGTGATCACCGACAGTATCTTCATCACATCGTTCAGATTATTCGAGATAACAGATGCAAAAGCATCCATCATACTACGCAGGATACCACTGTAGATATTTGCCATCTCGATCGCCTGTGTGTTCTCGATAATGACATCTTCAAGTAGTTCCGTATCTTCGGGATATTTCTTAATACTTTCAACCTTGATCAGTTTCTCGAGTACAGCCTCATTCGAACGCAGAGAAGTCGTAAAGTATACCAGTGATTTCTCCAGTTCAAGTAACTCTATCAGTTCCTGATTTCGTGGTGAAAAATGGAGCTTCTCCTCCACCTGTTCACTCTTTTTGTCTATGATACGCAGATAACGCAGGTACATACTGGCATTGCGGTAAAGAATCTGCAGAATAAAACGTGTCTTCATATAAGTGAAGAAATTACGTACACGGCCCTCCATAAAACGTGTCAGAACCTGTGTATCCTCCAGGCATACCGTAAAGATCATTTTATCAGTAACAATAATACCAAGTGGGATCGTACCATACCAGTCTTTATCATTTCGCTCTTCGATCATAGGAACATCAACCAGAATCAGAGTGTAAGTATCCTCCACCTCAATACGTGACCGTTCTTCTTCATCCAAAGGAGCCCTCAGATCATCAACTTCGATCTGGAACTGTTCAGATATTTCAAATATTTCTGTTGCTGTAGGATTTGTAAGGGCAATCCAACATCCATCCTGCGGTTCCTGAATTTCATGAATGGCACCGTCTGATGTCCGAAACATTCTAACCACGATTACACTCCCCTTCCACTCTCTTTTTGGGTCATATGGTCAATTATAAAATGCCGTATAATTTTTGTCAATTCCAACTGAATTGTATTTACAAAATTTTATTCAATTTATACGTTAAAGTGACATAGTGCAAATTGTAGACTTTCTATATTTAATATGTTAAGATTAACTACAGTTAATAAGGGAGGACTCAATACTTATGAATAAATCCAGCTTCGGCTCACATTTCACCGTAACTACATGGGGCGAATCCCACGGAAAAGCTCTGGGTGCAGTCATTGACGGCTGTCCTGCGGGGCTTTCTCTCTCAGAAGAAGATATCCAGAAATTTCTGGACAGACGCAAACCAGGACAAAGCCGCTATACAACCGCACGTAAGGAGGGCGATCTCGTAGAAATCCTCTCCGGTGTCTTCGAAGGAAAAACAACCGGAACTCCGATTTCCCTGATGGTGCGAAACACTGACCAGCGCTCCCGTGACTACGGTAATATTGCTTATTCTTATCGTCCGGGACATGCAGATTATACCTTTGATGCGAAATATGGCTTCCGTGATTACCGTGGCGGTGGACGATCTTCAGGCCGTGAAACGATCGGACGTGTTGCTTCCGGTGCAGTTGCATCCAGACTCCTTGCATCATTGGGTATTTCGTTCTGCACCTACACGAAATCTATCGGACCGGTCTCTATTAAAGAATATAACCCTGAAGAAATAAACAACAATGCATTCTATATGCCGGATGCAGATGCTGCTGCCAAGGCAGGTACTTATCTTGAGGAATGTATGAAAAATCAGGACAGCGCGGGTGGTGTGATCGAATGCCGCATCAGCGGTGTCCCTGCCGGTCTCGGAAATCCTGTTTTTGAAAAGCTTGATGCCATGCTCTCTCAGGCAGTCATGTCTGTCGGTGCAGTCAAAGCTGTTGAGATTGGTGATGGTATTCAGGTTGCTCATATGAAAGGTTCAGAAGATAACGACGGATTTTTAATCAAAGACAACGTGATAACTAAAACTTCCAATCATGCCGGCGGTATTATGGGTGGAATCAGTGATGGCAGCGAGATCATCCTTCGCGCCTACATCAAGCCAACACCTTCAATCAGTCAGCCTCAGCCGACGGTCACCAGCCAGGGTGAACAGATTTCCCTTGAAATACATGGCAGACATGATCCTGTCATTGTCCCGAGAGCAGTTGTTGTTGTCGAATCCATGTGTGCCCTCACCATTACAGATGCATTATTTGCTAATATGACTTCAAGACTTGATAAAATTCAGGAATTTTACTCAAAATAGCCATAAAAAGATCCCACAGCTTAAAACTGAGGGATCTTTTTAAATTATCGATATTTTATCACAAACTATTACTGCTCATCATCTTCCTCATCAGATAACGGCTTGACAGCTTCAAAATCCTGAGGTACAGGCCACATATGAATGCTGTTTGGAGTCTCAACTTTATGGGGTTTATCATTCATAACGATGATGTTATTGTCATAGTCAACTTTGAAAGTAGTGATAGTATTGCTTGCATGATTTGCGACAGCAATATGCTGGTTATCCGGAAAGATCACAAGATCCTTCGGATAATCTCCACTGATTGGCAGTGTAAACTTCTTTTCGAGAAGTCCTGTTTCTGCATCAATCTCATACATAGAAACTGTATTTTCTCCTGCAGTTGTACAGAACAGATGCTTGCCATCTGGTGCAAGAGCCAGACCGGAAGCTGCATTATGAATCGCATCTTTATCATGCTTTTTACTCAGCGTGGAAACACTCTGTAAAAGCTCAAATTCCGGATTGACTCCGCTGCCATCATACCTGTATACCTTAATCTCGTTGCTCAATTCAAACAAAATGTACGCATATTTGCCATCCGCACTGAAACGGATGATCCTCGGTCCACTCTCTCTCGGACAACGAAGAATATCAACCAGTTCAAGCTTGTGACGTCTCTTATTGATACGATAGATTTTGACCTGATCAATACCATTGTCAACTGCGCAGAGATATTTATTGTCCGGTGTCGGTCGTACGCAGTTTACATGTGGACGGAAGTTACGCTCAGCGACACTTCCAAGTCCTTTATGGAACACGCCGTCCATAATACGTCCAAGACTTCCATCTTTATGCGTATGTACAACAGTCACCTTACCATCATGATATCCTGCTACATACAAATATCTGCCGTCTACGTCTGTGGCAAGAAAACAGCCTCTCATTCCGTCAATTCCCACACTGTTGATACGGGTGAGGTCTCCATGCTCGTCACGCTGGAATACCGCAACACCCTCATCCTCTATGGAATACAGGAACTTACCGTTTTTGGAAACTGCTGTGTGTGATGCATTGCTGACCTTCACTTCGCCTCGCTCGATCAGTTTGCCGTTCTCTACATCTACATCATAGACCTGAATGCCTTTGCTGTTGCCATGGGTATATGTTCCCACATAAGCCACATATTTCTTGTTCCCCATTATACTGCCTCCTAAAATTCGATGAATATGTGCGAAAGCTCTATCCGCATTTGGTGTCCTAATTATAGCACATTCCATTTATAAGAACAAGTTGACATTCTACGTTGAATGTGTATTTTCTTACATACTTTACTTCATAAAATACTCTCGTACTTTAGAAAGTGTGTTTTCAATCACAGCATCTGTATGCGCTGTGGAAAGGAACATTGCCTCAAACTGAGACGGTGCCAGATGAATTCCTGATTTCAGCATTGCAAGAAAATAATCTGCAAATGCCTTTGTATCGGATGTTTTTGCACTTGTATAATCGACCACTTCATTTTCTGTAAAGAAAAGGCTTCCTAAAGATGAAACATGATTTACATGGTATGGCTTTTTATATTCTTTAAGAATCTGTTCGATTCCACCATAAAGTTTTTCGCCCTTTTCTTCCAGTTCCTTATAAACTTCCTGATGTTCATACAGATATTTCAGCTGTGTCAGACCTGCAGCCATTGCAATCGGATTACCACTCAATGTACCTGCCTGGTAAACCGGGCCTGCTGGAGAAACCATCTCCATGATTTCTTTTTTGCCGCCGTATGCACCAACCGGCATACCTGCACCAATAATTTTACCATAAGTAACCATATCCGGTATCACACCAAAATATTCTGCTGCTCCGCCAAATGCAAGACGGAATCCTGTAATAACTTCATCAAAGATCAGTAATGTTCCGTGCTCGGTACAGAGACTGCGAAGACCTTCCAGGAAGCCTTTCTTTGGCGGAACCACACCCATATTGGCTGCAACAGGTTCCACAATCACCGCCGCCACCTGTCCCGGTGCCTGTTCCAGAAGTGCTTTTACGCTGTTCAGATCATTATAAACTGCTGTCATGGTATCCTGTGTGCAGCCTTTTGGTACTCCGGCACTGTCCGGTACACCACTTGTCATCACACCGGAACCGGCACTTACCAGAAGTGCATCACTGTGTCCATGATAACATCCTGCAAATTTGATGATCTTATCACGACCGGTATAACCCCTGGCCGCACGAATTGCACTCATGACAGCCTCTGTGCCGGAATTGACCATACGCACCATCTCAACATGCGGAAGATGTTCACAGATAAATTCCGCCATCTCTACTTCTATCTCCGTAGCACATCCAAAACTCAGACCGTCTGCGCAGGCTTCAACTACTGCTTCCCGGATCTGTGGGAAATTATGACCGAGGATCATCGGTCCCCAGGAATCGATATAATCTACGTATTCATTGCCATCTACATCATAAATGTGACAGCCATCTGCACGTTTGATAAATCTCGGAGCCATTCCGATCGCACCATACGCTCTGACCGGACTGTTGACGCCGCCCGGAATTCTTTTTACTGCACGTTCAAATAATTCTTCTGATCTTCCCATTAGCCGATTCTCCCTTCATCGATAAAGCGGGCAAGCTCTTTTGCATAGTAAGTCAGATAAATAGAAGCTCCTGCACGATAGGCACTTGCAGCCATCTCACAGACAATTCTGTCTTCTTCGATCCATCCCATCTTGGCAGCTGCTTTGACCATTGCATATTCACCGCTTACACTGTAAGTAGCAATCGGAACATTTGTTGCCTTGTAAACTTCCGAAACCATATCCAGATAAGACATTGCAGGTTTGATCATAATGATGTCTGCGCCCTCTTCGATATCTGTCAGTGCTTCTTTCATTCCCTCACGACGATTATGAAAATCCATCTGATAACTCTTACGGTCACCAAAGGATGGAGCAGAACCTGCAGCATCACGGAACGGACCATAAAATGCAGATGCATATTTGACTGCATAGGACATGATCGGAGTTTCTTTATGTCCTGCCTTGTCCAGACATTCACGGATTGCACGTACACGGCCGTCCATCATATCAGAAGGTGCCACCATATCTGCGCCGGCTTCTACATGAGAAAGTGCTGTTTTTGCAAGTAATTCAAGTGTTGCATCATTCTCTACTTCATGACCGCAGAGAACACCGCAGTGTCCATGTGAAGTATATTCGCACATGCACACATCTGTAATATAATAAAGATCCGGGAACTGTTTTTTAGCTTCTCTTAAAGCTTTCTGTACGATTCCGTTTTCATCGTAAGCACCACTTCCCACTTCATCTTTGTGATCCGGGATTCCAAAAAGCATGATATTGCTCACACCAGCCTTCTGTAAACGTTCCAGTTCGTAAGGAAGACGATCTACGCTGTAGCGGTACTGTCCTTCCATAGATGGAATTTCTTCCTCAACACCTGTACCTTCCTTTACAAAAAGCGGATAGATCAGAGAAGATTTATCAATCCTTGTTTCTCTCACCATTTTACGGAGTGTTTCACTTCCGCGAAGTCTTCTTGGTCTCTGAATAAGATCCATTGTTGCTGCACCTCTTTCTTATCTTAAAAATGTTATTTGTTTTTTATCTTCACAACGAGATCGATCAAAGCCTCAATCGTTGCTTTTTCTGCCACATATGTCTGCATGCCGTATGCATCAGCCGCAGCTTTTGTCTGTTTGCCGATACATGCTGCCACAACACCGGAATAATCTGCAAGTGCTGTGCTTTCGACAAATCCTTTTACCGTTGATGCACTTGTAAATACCACACAGTCGATAGAACCTGTACGAATTTCTTCTCCAACATTGATCAGCCGGCTTTTTTCATAGACGGTATCATATGTTGCAATATCATCCACCCTGGCACCATGAGTTTTAAGAATCTTTACAAGATTTTCATTTCCTTTTCGTGCTCTTGGGAGAAGAATTTTCTCTCCGCCTGTGAGTTTTGCCGCAAGGGCTTCTCCCAGTGCATCTCCATCATAAATTTCCGGAATAAGATCTACGAGAATACCTCTTTCTTCCAGTACTTTCGCAGTTCCCTGACCGATTGCCGCAATACGTACTCCTGCCAGACTACGGATATCTTTGTGCGCATTTTTCAGTTCTTCAAAGAAAATCTCTGCGCCTGTCGGACTTGTAAAAGTAATCCACTGATAAGTGTCTATTCTGTCAAATGCATGCCAAAGCTCCGTCTGCTCATCCAGTGCAACAGTTCTGACAGACGGCAGTTCCAACACTTCTGCCCCTCTTCTTCGAAGATCATCTGCGGTACGGGAACTGCGTCCCTTCGGTCTGGTTACAAGCACTTTCCATCCTGCAAGAGAAAGTTTTTCATACCATCCGAAGTCTGCTGCAAGCTTACATACTTTACCGACTACAATAATTGCCGGTGTCTCGATTCCCTGCCTTTCTACCTCTTCTTTCAGAGTGGAAACGGTTGCTACAACGCGCTTCTGATCAGCTGTCGTTCCCTTCTGGAGAACTGCCGCAGGCATATCCGGATCCATTCCTGCATCAAGAAGCCCCTGACAGATATCTGCAAGTGCTGCAATTCCCATAAGAAAAACCAGCGTTCCCTTCGTATCTGTCAGTGCTTTAAAATCAATGTCATATTTTTCCCCTGCTCTCCGGTGTCCGGTAATGATATGCACCGATGAACAGAAATCACGATGTGTGACCGGAATTCCGTTGTATGCCGGTACTGCAATGGAAGATGTAACTCCTGGAACGATCTCATACGGAATTTCATTTTCTGTCAGAAGTTCCAGTTCTTCTCCGCCACGTCCGAAAAGGAACGGATCACCGCCCTTAAGACGGACAACACAATTTCCCTTCAAAGCTTCTTCCAGGAGCACCTGATTAATGCTTTCCTGTGGCATCGTATGTTTATCTGCACGTTTTCCTACATTTATTAATCTTGCCTCTGTCGGAATTTTTGCCAGAACACCCTGACCTACAAGGCTGTCATAAACAACAACATCTGCATTCTTCAGGACTTCCATTCCCTTCAAAGTAAATAGACCGATATCTCCAGGTCCGGCTCCAACAAGCCATACTTTTCCCTTTTTCATAATAAAGTCCCTCCTGTTTTGATATTGTCATACATATCCTGCATCCGTTTGGCAAGATCTCTGCCCAGTTTTTCTGCCTCTGATTTCGGTCCCCGGATGCTGTCTTTAAAATAACGACCGTCACATTCCCTGTAATAGAGTCCGCGAAGAAAGAGTTCATCTCCCTCTACCACACCAAAAGCGGCAACCGGCGAAGAACAGCCTCCGTTCAGATATTTTACAAAAGCACGTTCTGCACTGCCTGCGAACCATGCTTTTTCATCTCGATATCCTTCCAGATAATCATATGTCAGATCCTGTCTTCCCTGTACCGCGAGAATTCCCTGACCTGCAGCCGGAAGAATCTCATCCTCTGAAAAATACCGGCAGATTCGATTTCCTAAGCCAAGGCGTTTCAGGCCTGCTGCAGCAAGAATCAGACCGGAATATTCTCCATTGTCCAGTTTCTGTAAACGGGTCTGAAGATTTCCACGAATACTTTTTACTTCCATTTCCGGATATAGTTCTTTAAGCTGAAGCGTACGCCGAAGGCTTGAACATCCCAGCGGTTTCGTAGGATCCAGTTCACCGACTCCCTCCGGGAGCACCAGAACATCCCTCGGATCTTCTCTCTTTGAAAACGCAAGAAGAGGAAGTTCTCCAGGAACTTCCATCGGCATATCTTTCAGGCTGTGAACCGACAACATGGTTCTGCCCTCCAGCAGTGCTTTATCCAGTTCTTTTACAAAGAGGCCCTTGCCTCCGACCTTATCAAGTGTCCGGTCTAAAATTTTATCACCTGTCGTTTTCATTGTCAGAATCTCAACATCCAGCTCCGGATGCTGTGTTTTTATGTAATCGCGCACCATCTCACTCTGCAAAACTGCCAGACGGCTCTCCCTGCTTCCAATGATCACTTTATTCTGCACTTCTGTCTTCACCATCTGATGCCTCCATTGCTTCCTGAATTGCGATACGGACTTTTTTTGCGCGGCTGTGATCCAGCCCACTTGCTGTAATTCCGACAACCACTTCATCCTTCATATAAATACCCGGGAAATAGAAATCGCATTTACTCTTATCGTCGGCAACATTTACATAGATGCCCTCTTCCTTACAGACACGGTAAATCTCATCATTCAGTTTCCAGTCATTTGTTGCTGCGATCACCATATATGCCATGTCAAAATCCGAACGTTTGACCGCGCGTGTGATCAGATGAACATATCCTGTCTTTCCGAGTTCCTGCAGTTCCATCGTACACTTCGGTGCAATTGCAGTAATATTTCTTGTAAACTGCAAAAGTGTCCGTACTCTTCTGGTCGCAATATTGCCACCGCCTACAACGACGATTTTTTTGTCTGACAGATCAATAAACATTGGAAAATATCGTTTAGTCTTCATATACCTTCTCCAATCCTGCAACACATTCCAGAAAAGCTTCCTGATTCAGACTGTCCCTAAGACCGAAAATCATTTTATTAACAACTTTTCCAGCTGCGGTGTCTACTGCCTCAAGAAGATTTGCCCTGTCTTCTTCCTGCATCGGTGTTTTTTTGAGAATTTTTTCGATACGCAGATTCAGATCCTGCACTGCTTCCGCACGGATTTCCTGAATTCTCGGAATAACGTCACGGCCATCCAGCCACTGAAAAAATTCTGCCATCTGTTCTTCTACGATCGAAGCTGCTTTTATAAGACTCTCATGTGCCTCCGGCGAAAGACTTTCTGTACGGAAGCTGTCCATATCATAAAGCGTAATTCCGTCCCTGCTGCCAAGAGACGGATCAATGTCCCTCGGAACTGCAAGATCAAGAAGCAGGAGCGGTTTTTCCAATACAACATCCTGAAAAAGTTCATCCCTCAGAGTAAAGTTCGGACTGGCTGTAGCACTTACTACAACGTCACAGTTCGGCAAAAATCTCATTCGCTCTCCATAATGAATACGGCTGCATCCAATCGGAATACTGACAAGTCCGCTTCGATACTGGCGGACTGTGACTGTTACATTGGCTCCGGCATCGCGAAGCGTCTGTGCGGCAACTTTTCCCATTTCACCATTTCCGATGACCATACATGTTTTGCCATGCATATCATAACCCTGTTCTTTCAAATGGCTGACTGCCTGATGAATAACAGAAGGATTCCCATGTGCAAGAGGAGCTTCTGTCTTGATCTTTTTTCCAGCGGTTACAGCCATACGAAACAGTACTTCCAGCACACTGTCTGTTGTAAAATGCTCACGTGCAAGATTGAGAGCCTCCTTAATCTGCGTCAGGATCTGATCTTCACCGAGGATCTGAGATTTCAGTCCTCCGGCAAGATAAAAAAGATGCTCAACAGCTTCCTTATCTTTGCGTGTTATAAAATATTTTTCATAGGAAGTATCCTGTATCCCTTTCAGACGGCACAGACACTCATACATGGAAATTTCCTGTTCTTCTTCGTGGCTCGTCCATATTTCAAGGCGGTTGCAGGTCGACAAAATGATACAGCCATAAATTCCTGCCGTCTCTTTAAGTCTTTCCATTGCTTCTCCCGCATTTTTCTTTGTAAACGCAAACAGAGCCCGAATATCTACGGGTGCTCTGTCGTGATCAATTCCTATCATGGATATTGTCATGATATTGTGTTTCTCCTTTGTCTGACTATATCCTTTCCTGAATGGGATATACCATATCCGCGTGGATCCTTCAGGAAAATATACTATTTTAATAATAGTATGTTCGAGAAAAGTTGTCAATGAAATTTACATGGGGTTTTCCTGTGTGTTTTGAAAGAAAAACAATATCTTTAAATCTCTACATTTTTTGTTGCAATCATATCCACCCCTGTGTGTGCGACATCACGCAGAATCACATCTCCGATATGTACAGGAGCCGGTACAGTAATTTCCTTCATTGCACGAATACAGGCAAAAATTTTATCTTTCGGAATATCTTCTTTTGTTTTAACAGACACCACAGGTTCCGTTCCACCACTTACACGAACGGTCGTTGTCACGATTCTGGTCGGATTCGTAACCTCTTTTTTTCCATATACGGCACCTCTTTTGCAGCTATTTCCTTCTATACTTATGACTTCTGTGTCCTCAAGTTTCACAGTAAGAGGACATCCCATCGGGCAGCCGATGCATGTCAGATTTCTGATTTCCATATCTATTCCTCCTCGATTTTTAATGTAATTTTCTGCAATAAAGGATTCTTCATTATCTGTTCTCTGGTAAGTTTGATCTGCTCCATCTCCCCCGGAGCTACGACCGGACGTTTGCGGTGAAGGATTCTTTCTCCATCGAGATAGCAGCTTATATAGCAGTTTTTGTATACACCTCCGACGCGGAATCGAACAGTCAGTTCTTCCGGCATATGATCCGGACGTATTGCAGACGGAACCGTATAACGTACACCATTTTCTGTGAGGAAAGGAATCTCTTTTGCCTGCAGATTTTCTTCCCCTTTTTTACTGTTGTATGTATCCTGCACATAAAGCGAAGCATTTCTTCCCGCCATAGCTGCTTCTTCCGATACAAAGTCAACCAGGTCATGTACATGAAGCACGTTTCCGCATGCAAAAACACCCTCTATATTTGTCTCCAGACTTTCATTGACTTTCGGACCGGATGTCACAGGATTCATTTCTATACCCATGCCGCGTGATAATTCATTTTCTGGAATCAGCCCGACAGAAAGAAGTAATGTATCACACTCATATTCTTCTTCCGTACCCGGAATCGGTCTGCCCTCTGCATTGACTTCGGCAAGAGTGATTCCTTCCACACGTTCTTTACCTTTAATATCAATTACCGTATGGCTTAATTTCAACGGAATCCCAAAATCATCCAGACACTGCACAATGTTTCGTTTCAGGCCGCCGGAATAAGGCATCAGCTCTGCAACCACCTGCACGTCTGCCCCTTCCAGCGTCATTCTCCTTGCCATAATCAGACCGATGTCACCGGAACCTAAGATCACAACTTTTCGCCCCGGAAGATACCCTTCAATGTTTACCAGACGTTGTGCCGTTCCTGCTGAAAAAATCCCTGCCGGACGATAGCCTGGTATGTTCAGTGCTCCTCTTGAACGTTCACGGCAGCCCATTGCAAGAATTACGGCTTTTGCCTGAATCTGAAACATTCCTTCTTCCTGGTTCATTGCTGTTACGACTTCGTCTGCGCTGATATCCATAACCATAGTATGTAATTTGTATTCTATCCGAAGTTCCTCTGCCTGCGTAATAAATCTTCCCGCATACTCCGGCCCTGTCAATTCTTCCTGGAATGTATGCAGCCCGAATCCATTATGAATGCACTGATTCAAAATTCCGCCAAGTTTGTCGTCACGTTCAAGAATCAAAACACTTTCTGTTCCGTTTTTTCTGGCTGCCACAGCTGCAGAAAGTCCTGCCGGACCTCCGCCGATGATCACAATATCATAATTTTTCATTTTGTTTTCCTCCTCAAAATGTATCCTTATTGATTCCTTCGATAATTCGGGAATTTCCGCCGGATTTTGTAATTTCTTCAATCGATTTTCCAAGCTCACGGCTCAGGATCTCCATAACCTTAGGTGAACAGAATCCCGCTTGGCATCGTCCCATACCGGCACGTGTACGCCTCTTAACTCCATCCAGTGATTTTGCCCCCAGCGGCCTTTTGATTGCATCTATGATTTCTCCCTCTGTCACCATCTCGCAGCGGCAGATGATATTTCCATATGCAGGATTCTTATGAATTATTTCATTCCGTTTTTCAAGCGTCATCGAATTCAGATCCGGTAATCCTGTTCTTGTGGAAATAAAATCTATTTTTTCTTTCAGATCATATTTTTTCTGTACAAGTTTTCCAATAACTTCACCTATTGCCGGTGCACTGGAAAGTCCCGGTGATTCAATTCCCGCACAGTCTATAAAATCATTTTCTGTTTCTCCGATGACAAAATCATCTCCGTCTTCGTGTGCACGCAAACCGGCAAATGAAGTAATCACCTGTCGTGTTGGAATATTTTTCACACTGTCTGCAGATTTTTCAATAACTTGCTGTAACCCGTCCCGTGTTGTATTCACACCTTCTTTATTTTCAATATCCATTGCAGTCGGTCCAATCAGAAGATTTCCATGAACCGTCGGTGTGACAAGAACACCTTTTCCAAATTTTCCCGGAAGAGTAAAAATCGTTCTTCTTACATGATTACCGGCACTTTTATCCAGCAGACAATATTCTCCTTTTCGTGGGGTAATATGAAGTTTCTTTTCACTTACCATATTGTGGATCTTGTCTGCATACACACCGGCTGCATTGACAATACACTTCGCATTGTATTCTCCCTTACCGGTTGTGATTTTCCATCCTTTTGCCTCTCGTTCAATTTGCTGCACTTCCGTATTAAAATGGAATGACACACCATTTGTATATGCGTTTTCTGCAAAAGCAATCGTCATATGAAACGGACATACAATTCCGGCTGTTGGTGCATATAAAGCCGCATAGACTTTATCGGAAACATTTGGCTCCATCGAAAGCACTTCATCTCTGTTCAGGATCTGAAGCTCTTCTACCCCATTTTCGATTCCTCTGTCATAAAGTTTTTTAAGATCCGGATAAGCTTTTTCATCCAGACAAAGCACAAGTGAACCATCCCGTCTAAACGGAAAGTCAAGCTCTCTTGAAAGTGATTCGATCATTTCATTTCCCCTCACATTCAATCTGGCTTTCCATGAGCCCGGTTCTGCATCATACCCTGCATGAATAATCGCACTGTTTGCTTTTGAGGTACCGCAGCAGACATCCTCTTCTCTTTCCAGCACGCAGACTTTACACTGATAACGTGACAGTTCCCGTGCAATTGCTGTACCTGTCACTCCTGCACCAATAATAATCACATCATAGTTTTTCATATTTATATCCTCCTGTATCGTAAAAAGCCTGACAAATAAACCCATGTCTTATGGATTTACTGTCAGGCTCTCTTTTCTCTTGCCTAAATATTTAATTTAAATTCAGTCACTTAAAAGTGACTCATAATCATTAATCTTCTTCGTCTCTTGCCCAGCCATAGGCATATTTGACTGCTTTTTCCCATCCTTTGATTCGCTTAACTCTCTCTGTATCCGCGATCTGGGGAGTAAAGGTTTTATCAATCGCCCAATTCTTAAGTACATCTTCCTTGCTCGTCCAGTAGTTTACTGCAAGACCTGCCAGATAAGCTGCACCCATCGCAGTAGTCTCGACACATTGCGGACGATTTACCGGTGCATTGATGATATCTGCCTGTGTCTGCATCAGAAAATCATTCGCACTCGCGCCACCATCGACTTTCAGTGAAGCAAGCTGGATTCCGGAATCGGCTTTCATCGACTGTAATACATCATTTACCTGATATGCCAGAGATTCCAGAGTTGCACGGATAATATGGTATTTATTTACGCCTCTGGTGATTCCGACAATCGTACCTCTCGCATACTGATCCCAGTGTGGTGCCCCAAGTCCAGTAAATGCCGGAACAACGTAGCAGCCATTTGTATCCTTTACTTTCTTTGCCATATATTCAGAATCTTCAGCAGAATCAATCAGGCGCATCTCATCACGCAGCCACTGGATTGCAGCCCCTGCCACAAAGATAGATCCCTCCAGCGCGTAATTTACTTTTCCATCAAGCCCCCAGGCAATTGTTGTAACAAGGCCATTCTCGGAAAACACCGGTTTCTCACCTGTATTCATAAGCAGGAAACAACCGGTACCATATGTATTTTTTGCTTCACCGGCCTGAAAACAGGTCTGCCCAAACAATGCGGACTGCTGATCTCCCGCTGCACCTGCAATCGGTATCGGACCGCCTAAAAATGACGGATCTGCCATACCGTAAACACAGCTGGACGGTTTCGGTGTCGGAAGCATACATCTCGGAATATCTAATTCTTCAAGGATTTCTTCATCCCACTGTAAAGTATTGATATTAAAAAGCATTGTACGGGATGCATTGGAATAATCCGTAATATGAACTGCACCCTTCGTCAGTTTCCAGATCAGCCAAGTCTCAACTGTTCCAAAAAGCAGATCTCCACGCTCTGCTTTTTCTCTGGCTCCCGGCACATTGTCGAGAATCCATTTTACTTTTGTTGCAGAAAAATAGGCATCTATCACAAGACCGGTCTTCATACGGAATTTATCGGTAAGACCTTTTGCCTTCAGTGAATCACAGTATTCGGATGTTCTGCGACACTGCCAGACAATTGCATGATAGATCGGGTCTCCGGTGTTTTTATCCCATACGATTGCAGTCTCTCGCTGATTTGTAATACCGATTGCAGAAATATCATGTGCTTCTGCACCAATCATATTCATAGCTTCTACTGCCACACCAAGCATACTTGCCCAGATTTCATCTGCATCGTGTTCCACCCAGCCGGGCTTCGGGAAATACTGATGAAATTCCCTCTGTGCCACACTGCACATTTCACCTTTTTCATTAAATAAAATGCATCGGTTGCTGGTGGTACCTGCGTCCAGCGCCATTACATATTTTTGCATATAAAAAGCCTCCCTCATAAAAGAGTTTCTTTTATAATATCGTTTTTATATTCCTCTTATTTATCTTATTAAACAAAATCTTTTATAATTAGTCAATAGATAAGCCATTTCTTTTTGGCCACGCTATTGTATATCAACTATATTTATATCATCCTAATATATATTTACAGTTTCCATACGTTGTGGTTGGTGGAGGATACGGCGGTGGCGCCGGCGGTGAGGGCTCCCATAACGGATTCTTTGTCGATAATGAGACCTCCGGCGATTACGGGTACTTTGATTTCAGAGCAAAGTTTCTGAATGACTTTTGGCATTGCACCAGGCAAGACTTCTATAAAATCTGGATGGACGATATGCTGCTGTGTCAGAATATTCTCGTAAGCCATTGAATCCAGTAGGAAATAACGCAGTACCGTATACAGCGAAAGTTCTTTTGCTTTTTTGATCAATGATGGTTTTGTGGTAATAATTCCATCGGCATCGGTATTATTTTTCAGATATTCAACTGCTATCTCGCGTGGGCTTAATCCTCCGACCAGATCTACATGCACCATGGCAATCTTGCCTGCAGCCTTGATTTTCTTTACAATATCTCCAATCGAACATATATCACCAAACAAAACAAAGACAACTCGTATGTCCTCCAGCTTACAGCATCCTTCCAGATCATCCATACTTTTTACTGCCGCAATGATCGGATTGTCCTCCACCGCATCCCAAAATTCCTGTTCCATTCCATGCCCTTTCTCTGGTCATAAATCCATTATCTACAACCACCTGGTATTCTATATATTCTAATATATCATATTCATTTTTAATAAACAAACAAAAACAGGTAAGGATCCTGTAAAATCCCTGCCTGTCTTTGTTGTCTTTTATTTTATGGTCACTTTTATTTTTTTGTATGCTCCGTGGTTCACAAAAACATAAATATATACATATACGACCGCGTGGCCAACAAGGGGGAGTCTGAGGGGGAAGTGCGGCCTTCGCAACTATGAGCTCTTCCCCCTCAGAATCTTTTTTCAAATATCAAGGTTTCGGGGCACCCCCGAAGGCTCCTAAGGAAGTTCCCTTAGATCACCCAAAAATTATCGGTGCAAACAACTTTTCTGTATGTCTCAAATCTGAACCATTTATTATGCAATTCGGATCTGTTTTCTGCAGTTGCTGCTTTCACTTCTTCGAGGAATTTGTCCAATTCTGCTCTGTTTTTCACAAGCAGTGCCATTCCACGCTCATCCACTACCGGCAGTCCCATGTAGCGATAATCTTCAATCTTCTGAACATCTTCAACTTTACCGTCACGAATCAGGACAGCTGCACCGTCCTCAACGGACAAAATATCAAAGTATTCCGGATATTTGAAGCTGTCACCGGAAACCGGCACTGCATCTCCTACATGATAGGTTTTCCTATCAGATCCTGTTTTGGACATCATAGCATTTTCCAGATTGAAGTAAAATTCTTCAAACACATAACCGCCGACTTTGATATCGTCCTTCTGGAAATATGGTTTTTCGCTGTCATTTTCTACCGTTTCCAGTACACCGCATGCAGAAGTCATATGGCTGACACGGTCGATCAGGATCATTTCACCAAGTGTTTTATGTTTCTTAAATTCATCCAGCACAATTTTTTCTGCCAGTTCGATTTCGCAAAGTGCAATCTCATTTTTTTCGATATAATCAGCAGAAATATGTTCTCCTGTGTTGACATCGATTTTATATTTGATACTGCGGATAAATCCCGGAATCCTCTTTGTACCGAGTTTTACCAGGTACTCTTTTCCGAGAGTCAGTCTGCTGTCATCCATCCAGAGAAGCGTTGCTGTAAAGCTTTTTGCAACGGAAAGCTGTGCCTGATCTGTCAGGACACATCCACGGCTGACATCCACTTCTTTGTCAAGCTGGATTGTCACTGCCTGGCCTGTCACTGCTTCCTCTACGGATGTACTTCCGTTCAGTAGTGTTTTGACTGTTGCAGTTTCATTGCTCGGAAGTGTGGTTATGGTCTGTCCGACTTTGATCCTGCCACTTTCAATCTGTCCCTGAAATCCTCTGAATTCATGATTTGGACGGCATACACGCTGTACTGGCATATAGAATCCGGCTTCGCTCTCAGTCTCTGTCACATCAACCGTTTCCAGATGATCCAGAAGTGTTTTTCCTGTATACCATGGCATATTTTCAGATTTGACAGTCACATTGTCACCTTCAGTCGCGCTGACCGGAACGATCACAACATCCTGAAGTCCGAGACTTTCAGAAAGCTCATTAATGTCTTTTATAATTTCATTAAATCTCTCTTCACTATAGTCCACAAGATCCATTTTGTTGACTGCAAATACAAAGTGATGAATTCCCATCAGCGCACAGATACGGCTGTGGCGTCTTGTCTGTATCAGAACACCCTGTTTTGCATCGACCAGAATGATTGCAAGCTGTGCAAAGGAAGCACCAACTGCCATATTTCTTGTATATTCTTCGTGACCAGGTGTATCTGCAACAATAAAGCTTCTTTTATCTGTAGTAAAATAACGATAAGCCACGTCGATTGTGATACCCTGTTCTCTTTCTGCCATCAGGCCGTCGAGAAGAAGTGAATAATCGATTGCACCACCTCTGGATCCAACTTTGCTGTCAAGGATCAGGGCTTTTTCCTGATCTGCATAAAGCAGTTTTGAATCATAAAGTATGTGTCCGATCAGTGTGGACTTTCCATCATCCACACTTCCGCAGGTAATAAATTTCAGTAAACCACTCATTTAGAAATACCCCTCTCTCTTTCTCTTTTCCATGCTCGCTGCACCACCGTCAGAATCGATGATTCGGCTGGTTCTTTCGGATTCCACAGAACTTAATGTCTCATCAATGATTGCATCAAGTGTATCTGCTTCTGAAAGGATACCTCCGGTCAGCGGATAACACCCCAGTGTACGGAAACGTACTTTTTTCATCTCCGGTTTTTCTCCCGGTTTCAGACGCATACGCTCATCATCCACCATGATGATATTTCCGTCACGATATACCACCGGACGTTCTTTTGCAAAATAAAGAGGTACGATCGGAATATTTTCTCTCTGTATGTACTGCCAGATATCTTTTTCTGTCCAGTTGGAGATTGGAAAAACACGAATGCTCTCGCCTTTGTTGATCTCAGTATTATAAAGCTTCCACATTTCCGGTCTCTGATTTTTCGGATCCCACGCATGATTTTCGTTGCGGAAAGAAAAGATACGTTCTTTTGCACGGCTCTTTTCTTCATCACGGCGGCCACCGCCAAAAGCTGCTGTAAAACCATATTTGTTCAGAGCCTGTTTCAGAGCTTGTGTTTTCATGATATCTGTATAAGCTGAACCGTGATCGAAAGGATTGATTCCCTGCTTTACACCATCTTCGTTAATATATTCCAGCATCTCGATTCCAAGATCTTTTGCTGTCTTATCACGAAACTCAATCATTTCTTTAAATTTCCATGTTGTATTGACATGTAAAAACGGGAAAGGCGGTTTTTCCGGATAAAAAGCTTTCAGTGCAAGATGAAGCATTACTGAGCTGTCTTTTCCGATGGAATAAAGCATTACTGGTTTTTCGCATTCTGCTACCACTTCCCGGATAATATATATTGCTTCTGCTTCCAGTTCATCTAAATGTGATAATCCGCTCATATTTGGTCTCCTGTCTTAATATTTATTGGAATTTCTCCGGTCAACTCTGATCACAAGTTCGCTGCCGTCTGCTCTGGTGATATTCCAGTTGAGAAGATCACCTTTTTGTGTGACATTCATTGTTCCACCCATGCCGCCGATGTCTGCGCCAAGATAGAATTCAATGGCTCCTGCCCTGCATTCTTTTACGCAGGAAACACAGCCCCAGCAATTCTTCGGGTATTTCATGACTGCCTTTTTATCTATGATTTGAATGAGGGTGCCGGGACATACTTCCTGACATTTTCCGCAGCCGATACAGCGATCTTTACGAATTTGTATGCTCATAAGTATCCCCCTTTACCAGATCCCGGAACAGAATATGGAGCTTGCCGTCTTCCATTCTGGAATTTACATATTTTTCAAATTTTTCATCTGTCTCCGGATGATCAAGATTTTCGTTAAATGAATGCCAGCGTGTTTCTTTTCTATTTTTGAGATGTTCGATCAGAACCTGACAGACAAGAAGTCTTTCTTTTAACTCGTAAGCAAAAAGGAGCTCATGCATATCCTCTGCCCCGATCTGCTCTGCCAGTTCACTTAAACGCGCGATTTTTTCTTCTGCAAGTTTTAACTGTTTTTCATTAAACTGATAATTGCTTGCGATTCCGCCTGCATATTCGTCCATAACTTTCTGCATGGCTTCTTCCAGATCATCAATTGTAAATAATCCGTTCTGTGTACTGCGGATTTTTTCGTAATCTTTCAAAATCACCTGTGCCTGTTTTTCGATTGTGGACGTTGTTTCATCAGAATCACTTTTCAGCTGTTCGATGATTGCAAAAGAGGCAATCTTGCCCTCGGCCAGAGCACCGGTTACATATTTCTGCGGACATCCGCCAGCAACATCACCGGCCGCATACAGTCCGTGAATGGTCGTTTCTCTCTTTGTATCTACCCAGAAACCACTTGCCGTATGACCACCTACAATATATGGCTCTGTTCCCTGAATCTCTACGTCCTGTTCACTCGGCATCTTGCCGCTTTCAATCCATTTAAGGGTCTGGCTCGGTGCCATGTTCAGATATGCTTTCAGAAGATCCCGATCCTGCTCGGACGTGATACCGGAAGTCCGAAGATAACACGGACCATGTCCCAGCTGGTTTTCTCTGACTGTTCCATAAACTCTCTGGCTGGTTGTCAGGCCATAGATATGCTCGTAAACTTCGCCTTTTGAATTAACCTGCTTTGCCTGTACACCCTGCGCAATGGTTCCGGTCGGAGCAATTGTATCTTTACATCTCAGTGCAATAAAACGCATCTCAAAGGTTGTCATCTCTGCACCGGAACGGATTCCCATCGCATATCCGGCTCCTGTGTTAAAAGGAGGATACCACATTTTATGTCTGGAAAATCCCGGGTTGTTTGGTTTATAAATGCCTGCAGCGCCACCTGTTGAAATCAGGACTGCCTTTGCATGAATCACATAGGCTGTTTCTTCCATAATGGAAAAACCGACTGCGCCATAAACACTTCCACTTTCTGTGAGAAGGTCTGTGATATTTACGTAATTCAGAACATCTACATTTTTGCTTTTGTATACAGCATCTGCAAGAAGTGGTTTGAAGTTCTCGCCATTGATCTTAATGTTGCGGTTACCTCTCGTCACATAGTCTCCGTTTTCATCTTTGAGAATTACAAGACCGAGGCTTTCCATGTCTGCTGTTACATTGTTAAATTCTTCGGCTGCCGTCAGAAGCAAGTCATTTCTGACAATGCCTGCCGCATCTTTTGTTGCGTAGTCTACATAATCCTGAGGTTTACGTCCTTTGACGATATAGGCATTGATGGCGTTAACACCAGCTGCCAGACAGCCGCTTCGTTTGATATTTGCTTTCTCTGCTACCAGAACAGAAGCATCTGAATTTCTGCTGATTGTAAGTGCCGCGTAACAGCCTGCGGTACCGCCGCCGATAATCAGGACATCTGTATCTATCTGTTTTACCTGTAAGGATTTGCTCATGGTTCTTTCTTCCTGACTTTATTCTGTAATCTCGATTTCGTGGATCGTAACATTTTTTTCTTTGTCGATTCCAAATGCTTTCAGCACCGGATTTCCTTCCTCCATAAGGGAAAGGATAAGATATTCGATGGTCGGATCAAATGCCAGTCGTTTGTCTTCCTCTGACGGACGGGAAGGGGATTCAGGATGGGAATGGAAGTTCCCTATGATTTTATATCCGTTTGCTCTGGCATCTTTGAGTGCTTTAAGCTGTTCTTTCGGATCCATGGAGAAGTGTTCTCTGCTGGCATCCACGTTTGTAAGGAGATAGACTTTTGTGACGGTGATCTCCTCATCTTCTCTGGTTCCTGCAAGGAGGCCGCATGACTCGTTCGGGAGACCGGCAGTACAGTGTTCCAGGATGGTGGTGTAATCGGATTTTTTCAAATATAGTTTCATAATAAAACTCCTCGATGTTGTCAAGTTACGTGTGTGCAATAATCAATTCAACGAAGATACGCTTTCGCTGCCCTCGACTGGCAGCAGTACATAAGTGACCAAAATACGGTCACTAAGTACTGGCCGTCTCAGAGCATCTTCTTATGAATTATTATTCACACACTGTTTCTCGAAATATGTTCGTCGTACAATTGTCGTGTGGGCCGCAGTAATAGTTACGTTCATAATTGCAAACCAGTAAGTATCTGTATTTAAGAATTTCTATAAGTACTTCTGCAATATACAAATATAAGCCTTTTCTTTCCGGTACATGCCATATGTCAGGCTGCGTTACGTCCTGTCTGCAATTTCCAGTGTGTGGATAATTATTTCGTGAGAAGACGCTCTGAGACGGCCGGTACTTAGGGATTGTTTTTTAATCCCTTAGTATCCGCTGCCAGTCGAAGGCAGCGAGAGCGTGTCTTCGATGAAATACTTATCCAACACACGTAGTCCTCGCATTTTCCCACTATCGCAGCATTACATATGCATGTCACATTCCGCCTGCTCGTAGTCGATCAGTTTTGTGATGGTCGGGTGATCGCCGCATACCGGGCAGTCATGGTTCTTAGGAAGTTTGATCGTACGGAAAGTCATTGTCAGTGCATCATAAGTAAGAAGTCTGCCTGTCAGGAGATCTCCTTTTCCGATGATGTATTTCACTGCTTCCATTGCCTGTAGGCTTCCGATGACTCCGGCCATGGCTCCGATAACTCCGGCCTGCTTACAGGTCGGCACTGCATCCTTCGGCGGCGGATCCTTAAATACGCATCTGTAACATGGTCCTTCTCCCGGCACATACGTCATAAGCTGACCTTTGAAACGAATGATTCCTGCATGGGAGAATGGCTTCTGTGCCATGACACATGCATCATTGATAAGGAATTTTGCCGGGAAGTTATCTGTTCCGTCAATGATGAAATCATAATCCTTGATGATGTCCATGATATTTTCTGATGTGATAAACTTACGGTATGTATTAACTTTGACATCCGGGTTGATTGCCTGCATGGTTTCTTTTGCAGATTTTACTTTCGCCTTACCAAGGTCTGCCGTTGTATGGATGACCTGTCTCTGAAGATTGGAAAGATCCACTTCATCGGCATCTGCAATTCCAATGGTTCCAACTCCGGCTGCTGCCAGATACATAGCTGCCGGTGCTCCGAGTCCGCCTGCGCCAATGATCAGTACACTGGAATTCAGAAGCTTCTTCTGTCCCTTCGCACCAACCTCTTTGAGGATGATGTGGCGGGAATAGCGCTCTAACTGTTCGTTTGTAAATGCCATTATCTTGCGCCTCCTCCCATGAAGTACAGAAATTCAACTTCATCACCATCTTTAACTTCTGTAGATTCGAAAGCACCACTTTCTATAAATTCGTCATTGATTGTTACGGTAACATACTGTGGTGTCTCTACGTCTTCTTTTTCAATCAGTTCCTTTACGGTAAGTCCTTCCGGGTATTCCTTCTTCTCTCCTGCAACTTTAATAAACATATCTCTTATCTCCTTTTATACTCAAAATTTGTGAAATTGGTTGTCAGATCATCTTCTTGTGAAAATGTTTATGAATCCCCTGAATATCCCCAACAAGTTCTTAAATAATTTTACAGCTTTGACAAGAATAATTAACCGTTTCACAGGAATTTCTCAACCATTGTCGTGCTTCCCGCTGGCAGGCTGGCTGCCCACCGTCTTGATAATTTCCAGTGTGCGGATAAATATTTCGGGAGAAGATGCTCTGAGACGGCCAGTACTTAGAAACCGTATTTTGGTTTCTTACGTACTGCTGCCAGTCGAAGGCAGCGAGAGCGTATCTTCGATGAAATATTTATCTGACACATGTAAACTTATCAAACGTATTTTTCAAACAACTCTTCTATTTCTTCCTGTTCTTTCAGTCCTACAGTCTTTCCTTTTGCTTCTCCGTTTACGAAGCAGATCACTGTCGGAACTGACATGACTTTGTATTTCTCAGCCAGTTCTTTGTCATAATTCACATTTACTTTGTAGATGTAAATATTATCTTCATTCTCGTCTTCAATGTCTCCGAGGATTCCTGCCATCTGTTTGCACGGGATGCAGCTATCAGAATAGAAATCCACAAGAACCGGCTTGTCTGCTTTTAACACCTTTTCTTCAAAGTTCTCTGCATTGATTCTGAGTGCCATATCATTCATCCTCTACTTTCTTAACGATCAGGGTAAATGTATCATCCCCGTTGTCAGTGAGTTTCAGAATCTGATGTCCTTCTTCTTTAATGCTTCGCGGTACATTCTGTACCGGTTCTCCGTTATTCATACGGACTGCAAGGATCTGTCCATCGTCCAGTTCCTCAAGTGCAACCTTTGCTTTTACAAATGTTACCGGGCAGACAACATCTGTAATATCTACAGTATCATCAATCTTATAATCAGCCATCATAAGCTCCTTTCAGTACTTCGTACAGTTTTTCTTCTCCAACTCTGTCAATTGTAAATTTGAATCGCTCTCCTGCATTTGCATGATCTGCAAAAAACTGAATTGCCGCATCTGTCACACGGAAAAGCTGTTCTTCAGATGTTATCAACGGAAGGAATTCTCTTCCTTTACTGATATGGTTTCCAAAAGTACCGCCAAATGATACAAGAAATGCTTCATTTACGTCCCATGCATCAACCGGGCAGGATTTTGCGCAACGTCCACAGTAATTACATTTCTGAGTGTCGATTACGAGCTTGCCATCCTGGAAAGTAACTGCTTCTTCCCTGCAGGCTTTTTCACAGACACCACAGTGAATACAGGTATCCTCTTTCCAGCTGATCTGTGCAGCTCCCTTGATTCCTACATCATTTTCTTCGGCTTTGAGGCAGTTGTTCTGACAGCCTGTTACACCAAATTTGAATTTATGCGGAAGCTCACGTCCGAAATATCTTTCATTTAATTTAACAGCTATATCATAACTGTTGATATTTCCACTCGGACAGACTGCATTTCCCTGACATGCTGTCACTGTTCGAACGCGTGGTCCGCAGACACCCGGGCGACATCCGCCCTTAGCAAGATCTACTGTCACATCATCAATATCATCTAATTTAATAAAAGGAATCTCTACACCCTGTCTGGATGTCAGATGTACGTAGCCATCTCCGTATTTCTCTGCAACCTCTGCAATTTTTTTGAGGTTTTCAGCGGTAAGTGCACCACCGACGCAGGCAAGTCTCAGAGAAAAATTGTTTTTCTGTTTCTGACGCATAAAGCCGCCTTTTTTTAATGTTGCATAATCAACTTTCGCCATTTTTGTCCTCTCCTTCTATTACTCTTCTGAAATCTTCTTTTAAATCTTCAATATCTTCTATTCCCACACTGATTCGAATCATATCATCATATACACCGGAAAGTTCTTTTTCTTCCTGTGTCAGATGTGCCGCAATTGTGCTGGATGGATGTATCGCAAGTGTTTTCGTATCTCCTATATTTGATACCAGCCATGGAATCCTCAGTTCATTCAGGATTCGGAAAGCACGTTCTCTGCTTCCTGTTCTTAATGTAATGATTGCTCCGTACCCACCATGGAACTGTTGTGCCGCAATCTTATGATATGGATGTTCCGAAAGACCGGGATAGGAAACAGTAATTCCATGACCAAGTTCTTTCAAAAACTCCGCCAGCTCCATGGCGTTACTACAGTGGCGCTGCATTCGAAGTCCAAGTGTTTCAAGTCCGAGTGTATTCAAAAATGCATTCTGCGGTGCCAGACAGGCGCCCATACTTCGAAATAAACCGTTTCGCAGTTTTGCAAGATATGCAAATGGACCGAACTTCTTAAATTCTGCCATACCCGGAAATTTTTCTGCATTCCATTTGAAACCGCCGCCGCTGATCAAAATTCCACTGATTGCATCACTGCTCCCGTTTATATATTTTGAGGAGGAATGAATCACGATGTCAGCTCCAAGCTTTAACGGATTGATCAGATATGGGGTTGCAACTGTATTATCTACCAGAAACGGAATCCCATACTTATGTGCAATTTCCGCCACTCCCTGAATATCCGTTACATCCAGTTTCGGATTGCCAATTGTTTCTGCAAAAACAGCTTTGGTCTGAGGTATAATCTCCGTTTCAAAAGCCTGTGGTGTATTCTCTCGTACATAAGTTGTCGTAATCCCGTAAGCTTTCAGTTCATCCAGAAGTTCTACCGTGCCGCCGTACAATCCTGCCGCTGCAACTACATGATCACCATTTTGCAGGATATTCATAAGAGCCATAGTCAATGCCGCCATTCCTGACGCGCATGCCACACTTCCTATTCCACCCTCAAGCTTCGTCATTCGTTTCTCAAAAGCTTCAACTGTCGGATTGTTGATTCTTGTATATGAATATCCGGCCCGTTTATTTGCAAAAATCTTTTCGAGTTCCTCTGCTGTATCGTGACGGAATGCACTGGACTGGTAGACCGGAACCTGTGTCGCGCCAAAAGGATTTGTCTCCTCTGTCCCATGAAGCAAAGTTGTATTAAAACCGTATTCTTTCATTCCTGTGCTCCTTTATGTCCTTTCCTCTGTGTTGGTATTACTATATACCTATAAACATACCATGTCAATAGGTATTGTATGTTTTTTCCAATTTTTTCCTTCATATGGATATAACAAATGAAAAACACATTTTCAGGACAGAAAAAAGCAGGATCAACTTCATCCATCGACAAATCTGTCCTGCTTTGCTTCTTTTATGAACTTATTATGCACATCGTAATGTCTGCTACAGTTTCAGATTATATAATCTCCTACATCTGATTTCTGCTCAAGCAGATCTTCCAGTGTAATCCCGTCAAAATATTCATTAATCAGATTATAGAATTTTTCCCACATCTGTAATGTCTTGCAGGATGATGCTCTCTCGCACTGATTCGGATGATCATCAAGACATGCTACCGGTGCCATTGAGCCTTCTGTAATTCTTAAAATACTGCCGATCGTATATTCTGCCGGAGTTTTGGCCAGACGATATCCGCCTCCTTTTCCGCGTAATGCCTTTACAAACTTCTGTTTACTCAGTACAGATACAATGGATTCCAGATACTTTTCTGAAATCTCCTGTCTTCTCGCAATGTCCATTAATGGAATATATTCTCCATTGTTATGCTCTGCAAGATCCAGCATAACACGAAGTGCATAACGTCCTCTTGTTGATATTTTCATGTAAATCCCTCCATATATACCTATTATACTACAAGGTTATAGGGAAAACAAGTAATATCGTCAAATCACAAGATAATCTTCTCTTGCTGAACTGTTTTCCAACGCATAAACTTTGTTTTCTTTTATAACAAAAATGCGCTGTACAAAAACGTCTACTGTCTCCCCTGTATGTACAAGCGTTTCATCCAGTCCCCTTCGCGCGCTCAACTGAATATCTCCTACTTTCAGTCCCAATTCAAAATAACTGCCGCGGAAGGCGACACGTTCTACCACCGCTTCTGATGCAGAACTTTTGTATTTCTGCACTTCATTTTTTCTGGTCACTTTGACAAATTCCGGACGGACGATTGCATGCTCTGCTCCGGCAATATCTTCAAAATAGTTAAAAATGTGATAATCCTTCACAATTGCTGCCTGACCAAAGAAAGATGCGCTGAAAGCAGTTTCCGGGCGCTGATATACTTCCACCGGACTTCCCTTCTGCTCAATGTGACCTTTGTTTGTAATAATGATCTCATCTGCAACTTCAATCGCCTCATCCTGGTCATGTGTGACAAAGATACTGGTGATACCGAGTTTTTCAATCATGTCTTTCAGCCATGTCCTAAGTTCCTGGCGAATTTTTGCATCAATAGCGGCAAATGGTTCATCCAGAAGTAAAAGCTGCGGATTAGGCGCCAGCGCCCTTGCAAAAGCAACCCTCTGTCTCTGACCACCGGACAGTTGGCTCGGATATCTTTTTTCCAGTCCTTTAAGGCCGATCAGTTCTATCAGCTCCGTTACTCTTTTTTTGATATAAGTTTTGTCAGCTTTCTGTACTTTCAGGCCAAATGCTATATTATCATAAACAGTCATATAACGAAACAGCGCGTAGCTCTGGAATACAAAACCGATGCCGCGCTCACTTGCCGGAATGTTATTTACTACTTTTCCGTCGATGACGATCTTTCCGCTGTCCGGCTGTTCCAATCCGGCAATCATACGCAGGATCGTTGTTTTTCCGCTTCCACTTGGTCCTAAAAGTCCGATCAGTTTTCCTTTCTCAATTCCGAAGGAAACATGATCCGATGCTTTATAATCTCCAAAAGTCTTATTGATGTCTTTTAATTCCACGTACATTATGCTTCCTCCTTTTTACCCCGGTGCTCCATGATGCTTCGTATAATCAGAAGAATCACCGCCATAATCACAAGAATTGACGATACTGCGAATGCCGGCACATACTGAAATTCATTAAATAAAATTTCCACATGCAGTGGCAGCGTATTTGTCAGACCTCTGAGGTGCCCGGATAATACCGATACGGCACCGAATTCTCCCATTGCCCTTGCTGTACATAAAACTATTCCGTACAGAAGCGCCCATTTGATATGTGGAAATGTGATTTTTGAAAAAATAGTCCAGCCTTTCGCTCCCATCAGTGCTGCTGCTTCTTCCTCATCTGTCCCGATGGATTCCAGCACTGGAAGAAGTTCACGGAAAACAAATGGAAACGTCACAAATACTGTGGCAAGAATAATTCCCGGCACTGCAAATACAATCTGAATCCCGGCTTTTTGCAGATACGGATACAAAATACTCTGTTTTCCGAATACGAGCAGATAAATCAGACCAGCGATGATTGGAGAAACAGTAACCGGTACATCGATCAGTGTTGTCAGGATTTTTTTCCCTTTAAACTGAAATCTCGTCACTGCCCATGCCGCACACAATCCGAAAAAGGTATTACAGAGCACAGCGATCACTGTTGCCTTTAAGGTCAGCATCAGTGCATCAATCGTATAAGAATCTGTCACAGCTTCGACATAAATCTGCCAGCCTTTTTTTAATGCTTCCGTAACAACAACAAACAACGGCAGCACCAGCATCACGAAAAGAAAGAGGACGCTGATTCCAATCAGCAGATATTTTACTGCTTTTGATTCTGTTTTATGATTTTCCATCAGATGGCTCCTCCTCTCAATCTTTTTGAATTACGTGCCTGCATCAGATTCATCAGAAATAAGATTAAAAACGATGCAATGAGCATGACCAGTGCAATGGATGTTGCACTCTGGTAATCAAATTCCTGCAGTTCCGACATGATGATCAGTGGTGTAATTTCTGTTTCATACGGTCGGTTTCCTGCAATAAACACAACGCTTCCGTATTCTCCGAGGCAGCGCCCGAATGCAAGCCCTGTTCCGGTCAGAAGCGGAGGCAGAAGTTCCGGAAGAATTACTCTTCGAAAAATCAGCCCCGGTTTTGCACCCATGACACGTGCTGCTTCTTCATAAGAACCATCCAGTTTTTCAAGCACAGGCTGTACTGCCCTTGCTACAAACGGAATTCCTACAAAAATCAATGCAAATGTAATACCCAGTTTGGTATAAGCGATCTTGATACCGAATTTTGCAAAAAAACTTCCGATCAGTCCCTGGTCTGCTGTAAGAGATGTGAGCGAAATGCCTGCTACTGCTGTCGGCAGTGCAAAAGGAAGCTCTATCATCCCATCCATGATCCGTTTGCCAGGAAATTCATAACGCACCAGCACCCAGGCAAGAATCAGTCCCATCACAGCGTTGACCAGTGATGCACCAAGTGCTGTGATAAAACTTACGTAAAAGCTGGACAATACTCTTTTTCTTGTGATTACTTCGAAAAACTCTTTCAGTCCAAGCTGTGAAGAATATACTACAAGTGATGCCAGCGGAATCAGGACTATGATACTCAGCATCGTGATCGTCACACCCATTGTCAGTCCGAATCCGGGAATCACTCTTTTTTTACTTTTTTTCATAATATCCGCTCCTCATCTTTTAGTTGCCGTAAATTCTGTCAAATACTCCGCCGTCTGCAAAATGTTTCTGCTGAACTTCCTGCCATCCTCCGAAATCATCGATGGTCTTCAATTCCATGCTGAGGTCAAAAACATCTTTATATTCGTTTAAGATCTGTTTATTTACCGGGCGATAATAATTCTGTGCGGCAATGCGCTGTGCCTCATCAGAATACAGATAATTCAGATATTCTCTTGAAACCTCTTCCGTACCACGGTTTTCTGCCACTTCGTCAACAACTGCTACAGACGGCTGTGCAAGTACACTGATGCTCGGATTCACAATTTCAAACTCATCCGGATCATCTGTCACAGAGAGAAAAGCTTCATTTTCCCATGCAATCAGGACATCTCCCTGTCCATTTTCTACAAAGGAGGTTGTTGCACTTCTTGCACCGGAATCCAGCACAAGAACATTCTGATATAAATTTTTGATAAAATTTTCCATTTGCGCTTCATCACCATCGTATTGTTTCTGTGCATATGCCCATGCCGCAAGGTAATTCCAGCGGGCACCACCGGAAGTTTTTGGATTTGGGGTAATGACATCCACATCATCCCGAATCAGGTCATTCCAGTCCTGAATGTTTTTCGGATTACCTTTTCTTACAAGAAATACGATCGTTGATGTATAAGGTGCGCTGTCATCAGGAAGTTCCTCTTTCCATCCGTCTCTGATCATCCCTGAATTTTCGATTGCATCGATATCATATTCAAGGGCCAGTGTCACAACATCTGCCTGAAGTCCATTGATCACTTCAAGTGCCTGTTTGCCGGAACCTCCATGTGACTGGATGACATCGACATCCTGTCCTGTTTTTTCTTTCCAGTGTTCTTTGAATATTTTATTATAGGATTCATACAGTTCTCTTGTCGGATCATAAGAAACATTAATAATATGTACATTCGTTCCTGCTCCGGCATCGTAGGAACAGATGCCGGCAAATCCGGCGATTCCAAGAACTACTGCCAGACAGAGGTTTCGAAATTTCTTTTTCTTCATTTGTGCCACTCCCTGTAGATTATTATAACATACGCAAATGATATGTTTTATGTTAATGGCATTATATACCAACAAACATATCTTTTAAATATGTTTATTAGAAAACGTTTGCACAGCTTGAAATTTCAGAAAAAAACAGCCGCTGTCATTCCGACAGCAGCTACTCAATATTTCTGTATTTATTTCACATCATCATAGGTATCAAGGAAATTATGTCGTACCCCATCCTGCTTATATCCGATAACGGTGTTGAGGTTGACATTCTCCACACTTCGAAAAATATTATATTCAATAACCGGATCTTTCTGGGCAAGTTCATGGATCAGTTCTTTAATCTCAGCCCTCTTTGAACCTTTTTCTGTACCGCCGCAGGATGCACAGTGCTCTGTAAAGCGGCATGCACACTGGATAAAATGCAGGTCATTATAATTTGCCCAGTGAATGATATCCGCTTCACGGATTAAGTACAGAGGGCGGATCAGCTCCATACCCTCAAAGTTTGTACTGTGAAGTTTCGGCATCATGGTCTGCACCTGTGCGCCATAAAGCATTCCCATAAGAATCGTCTCGATCACATCATCATAATGATGACCAAGCGCAATTTTGTTGCATCCAAGTTCTTTTGCCTTACTATAAAGATATCCCCTTCTCATACGTGCGCAAAGATAGCACGGAGACTGCTCCTCAGAGGCTACAATATTGAAAATGTCTGATTCAAACACTGTAATCGGCACATTTAGAATCTTTGCATTATCTTTGATAGTCTGATAGTTTATTTCATTATAACCCGGATTCATCACAAGAAAAACAACTTCGAAATTTTTCTTTCCATGACGGGAAAGCTCCTGAAAAAGCTTTGCCATCAGCATGGAATCCTTGCCTCCGGAAATACAGACCGCAATCTTGTCTCCATCCTGTACCAGTTCATATTCCCGGATTGCCTTTGTAAAACGTCTCCAGATCGGTTTGCGGAATTTCTTGATAATGCTACGTTCAATATCCTTTGTACGCTGCTCTGCTTCACTATGATTTGCCATCAGTCTGCCGAGTTTGAGTTTCAGCCATGCACGATAGCCGTTTTTGACACTGTAGATCTCATATCCCTGTTCTGTCAGTTCTTCCGCGATCTCCTCACTCTTCTGCCCAGTATAGCAGAGCAGGTAGACCGGACAATCCTTACGGATCTCATCCATATGCTCTTCAAGCTCTTCCCAGTATATATTGACTGCACCCGGATAAGTCTCTTTTTCAAAGTCAGCCTTATCACGGATATCTATTACCTGTTTTTCCCTTGTATCCTTTTCTAATTCTTCAATCGTTCTTATACACATATCAATCTTCCTTTATCTTTTCACATATTCCCCGGCTGTAACGTTACTGTTCATTCCGTTCACAGTAACTACTATATACAGTAATCACTCCAGAAACTTTCCGAAACATGTGAACAGCTGTTTCTCACAAGAAGTTTTCCTGACAGTTCCATCCTCACAACCCCACTGTGTCCGCCCTTCATCCGGTCCAGAAGAAGATACAGCGCAAAACGTCCCATTTCCTCTTTCGGAAGGCCAACAGTTGTCAGCATCGGTTTCGTATACTGTGCCTCTTCAATATCATCACTCGCTATTATCGACGGAGTAAAATAGAGATTTCTGCATCGCTGCAGACATTTCAGCATTCCCACAGCTGTAATATCATTCGCACAGTAAATTCCGGTTGGACAGTCTTCAGATTTCAGAAGTTTCTCCATTGCCTCAAAACCTTCAATCTCGGTCTGGTTCGACTCTACAACATATTCCGGTATCACATCCAGATGGTTCTGCTTCAATGTATCCAGATATCCGGTATAACGGTCTTCATTCCTGCATCCACCCACATAACCGATATTACGGTGTCCCAGTGAGATCAGATGCTCTACTGCCATCGCGGCAATCTTTTTACCGTCGCAAAGGACCTCATCTACTTCATAATTCGTTGAATTTCGGTTTACTGAAACCACGCTCCGGTATTTCTGATTCAGTTTTTTCAGGGCAAGCGGATTACATCGCCCGATAATGATCAGACCATCCTTTTTTTCTTCTGTCTCAGTATACATGCCCTGAATGATCTGGTCAAGATTTTCTCTTCGGCATTTACGGTCATCTGAAAAGAACGGTTTGTACCACACCTTTGAAAGGATACAGTTCTGTTCATGAATTTCACTCTCTATAATGCGAAGAAGCTCTGTAAAAAAGGGATCCGTTCTGGACTCATCTGTTCTAGTCATCAGAACATGAATATGCCAGATTTTACTTTCTTTTGCCTGTGTTCCTTTTTTGAGGTTACGTGCCGCTTCATTTGGGACATAATTCATCTCCATTGCAATGGACCAAACTTTTTCTCTGAGACCCGGTACGGAACATCTGTAATCGGGCTTATTCAGGATACGGGAAACGGTTGATACCGATACTCCTGCTTTTTCTGCGATTTTTTTGATTGACATGTGTATTTCCTCTTTCTGCCAGACATACGCTGCGTATATAAAAATAACCGGAAGCCAGAGCGACAGAGCCGCCTGAAACCTCCGGTCATATTCAGATATAGTACATTTCCTGTTTTTCATAATGATCGGCATAATAACCGGTCATCTGTGCCAAAGTAAGATTTGACAGAATCTGATCAAGTTCCTGATTGACGGAATCCACCACCAGTTTCTGGATCGTATCGGAGATTCCCTTGTAACTGTTTTCCGCCAAAGCATCCTCATCTTCAAGATGATAGCTTCCCTCCAGGGCCTCTACCACGGATGCAACAGTGATCTTATCAGCATCTTTTGCCAGATTATATCCTCCCTGCGAGCCTTTGACACTTTTTACGATACCTGTTCTTCGAAACGAGGCAAATATGTGTTCCAGAAACTGTAAAGAAATGTCATTTCTTTCAGCAATGGTTTTCAGGGCTACCGGTGTGGTGGACGGCTGTGCTGCCAGATCCACCAACGCAGTGAGACCATATCTGGTTTTTTTACCGAATTTCAATTACTGGATTGCCTTGAAAGCTTCATCCAGATCCTGAATGATATCATCGATATTTTCCGTTCCGATGGAGAGACGGATAGTATTCGGTTTGATACCCTGATCCAGAAGTTCTTCCTCTGTGCACTGGCTGTGTGTGGTGGTTGCCGGATGGATAACCAGTGATTTAACATCTGCAACGTTTGCAAGCAATGAAAACAGTTCCAGATTATCGATGAAATCTTTGGCTGTCTGTGCATCTCCCTTTATTTCGAATGTGAAGATAGATCCACCGCCATTCGGGAAGTATTTCGCATACAGAGCTTTCTGGCTTTCATCGTCTGTTACTGACGGATGATGAACTTTTTCAACCTGCGGATGATTGTTGAGGTACTGAACAACTTTCAGTGCGTTCTCTACATGACGCTCTACACGAAGAGACAGTGTTTCAAGTCCCTGGAGGAAGATAAAGGAGCTTACAGGAGAGATTGTTGCCCCTGTGTCACGAAGAAGGATTGCACGAATCTTTGTAACAAACGCTGCTGGTCCGCATGCTTTTGTGAAGCTGATTCCATGGTAGCTCGGGTTTGGCTCTGTCAGGGACGGGAATTTACCGGAAGCTTCCCAGTCGAATTTACCGCCTTCTATGATTACACCACCAATAGTTGTTCCATGTCCACCGATGAATTTGGTTGCAGAATGAACAACGATATCTGCACCGTACTCAATCGGTCTTACAAGGTAAGGTGTTGCAAATGTGTTATCTACAACAAGCGGAATCTGATGTCTGTGTGCGATTTCTGCGCATGCTTCAACATCAACTACGTCAGAGTTCGGGTTTCCAAGAGTCTCGATGTAAAGTGCTTTTGTATTGTCCTGAATTGCATTTTCTACTTCTTCAAGATTAAAGATATCAACAAATGTTGTTGTGATTCCGTAAGCCGGAAGTGTATGCTCCAGAAGGTTTGTTGTTCCACCGTAGATATTCTTTGCTGCTACAATATGATCCCCGTTCTGTGCAAGGTTTTCGATTGTGTATGTGATTGCTGCTGCACCGGAAGCTACTGCAAGCGCTGCGCTGCCACCTTCAAGAGCTGCGATTCTCTTTTCGAATACATCTTCTGTCGGGTTTGTCAGACGTCCGTAGATGTTACCTGCATCTGCAAGTCCGAAACGTGCTGCTGCATGGTCACAGTTACGGAATACATATGAAGATGTCTGATAGATTGGAACAGCTCTTGCATCAGTAACCGGATCCGGCTGTTCCTGTCCTACATGAAGCTGAAGTGTTTCGAATTTAAATTTTCTATTTTCTCTTGTAATTTTTTCACCCATGGATCTAATCCTCTTTTCTGTTTTTTAGTAACTGTTCAGTACCCTCACAGTTACGAGTCAAAATGCATTCCAAATCACCTTCGGTGATGGCATTTTGCCTTATATATCTCGGGATTTTGGCAAAAAATATGCCAAAACGCCTCGCGGGATACTACCTTCTGAATAGTTACGTTTTTTATTATTATTTATGGCCGCTATATATACGTTATGAAATACTTCACAGCAAGATTACTCTGTAAAGAGTGTTGTTGAATAATATCTGTCACCTGTGTCCGGAAGAAGAGCTACGATTGTTTTACCTTTGTTTTCCGGACGTTTTGCCTGCTCGATTGCTGCATGGAGAGCCGCACCTGAAGAAATACCAACCAGAACGCCTTCTTTCTTTGCAAGAAGTTTCGCTGTTGTAAAGCATACTTCGTTATCGATCGGCATAATCTCATCATAAATCTGTGTATTCAGCACTTTCGGAACAAATCCTGCGCCGATACCCTGAATCTTATGCGGTCCGCCTTTTCCTTCGGAAAGCACCGGAGACGTTGCAGGCTCAACTGCTACAACCTTGACATTCGGATTTTTTTCTTTCAGGTATTCACCTGTTCCGGTAAGTGTTCCTCCTGTACCAACACCTGCGATAAAGATATCGACTTTACCGTCTGTGTCATTCCAGATTTCAGGACCTGTGGTAGCTTTATGTGCAGCCGGGTTTGCAGGGTTTACAAACTGTCCGGGAATGAAGCTGTTCGGAATTTCTTTTGCAAGCTCATCTGCTTTTGCGATGGCACCTTTCATTCCTTTGGCACCTTCTGTAAGAACCAGTTCTGCACCATATGCTTTCAGGATATTTCTACGTTCAATACTCATCGTCTCAGGCATTGTAAGAATGATTCTGTATCCCTTTGCTGCAGCGATGGATGCAAGTCCGATACCTGTATTTCCGGAAGTTGGCTCGATGATCACAGAACCTTCTTTCAGTAGTCCCTTTGCTTCTGCATCTTCGATCATGGCCTTTGCGATTCTGTCCTTAACACTTCCTGCCGGATTGAAGTACTCAAGCTTTACAAGTACTGTTGCTTCCAGTCCAAGTTCTTTCTCTATATTTATTACTTCTACCAGTGGAGTGTTGCCGATCAGCCCCATGGTTCCCTTATAAATGTTTGCCATAATAGATACCACCTTTCTCTTTATGATCATTTCGTTTGTTTTTATTAACATACCTCTTTGATATGTTTAGTATGTTATTCTTTTTTATCTAAAATGTCAATAGGTTTTTGGAAAAAAATTGAACTTTTTTCGGTGCTATAGTATAATCCTGTTTACGCGGAAATTTATTTTAGGAGAATACATTTATTATGGAACACCAATCCCCAAAAGCAATTCTGGTTGTCAGCTTCGGCACCAGTTATGAAGCTTCACGAAAAGCAACGATAGAAATAATCGAACAGGATATTGCAGATGCATTTCCTGATTACAGAATCTATCATGCATGGACCAGCAAATTTATCATCTCTGTTCTGAAAAAAAGAGACGGTATTTCCATTCCTACTGTGTGTGAAGCAATAGAACAGATGATTCATGATGGCATTCGGACACTCATCGTTCAGCCCACACATATTCTGGATGGCATTGAAAACAACGTTATGAAAGAGGCAGTGCTTTCTTATAAAGATTCTTTTGATCAGATTGTTTTCGGTACTCCACTTCTTGCCACTTCAGAGGACGAAACACGTGCGATTGCAGCTGTAACTTCTGAATTTAAAAACTTAAAAGCAACTGATGCTCTCGTCCTCATGGGACATGGCACCACTCATCAGATAAATACTGCTTATTCAGAACTTAACCGGCATTTCAAATCACTTGGACATTCCAATGTCTTTATCGGAACTGTCGAGGCCGATCCGACTATTCAGTATCTTGTGCAGGAAGTAACTGCCTTCCATCCAACCGGTATTTATCTGACACCTTTTATGATCGTTGCAGGAGATCACGCACATAATGACATGGCAGGAGATGCTCCGGATTCATGGGTCAGTCAGTTTAGCTCTGCCGGCTTTGAAGTATGTCCCGTCCTGAAAGGCCTCGGTGAGTACCCAGGCATACGTGCGCTCTTTGTAGAACATGTAAAAGAAGCAATCTCTGCACTTTATTAATTATCAGTACACAAAAAGGTCCGGACTCTGAATATATCAGATGATCCAGACCTTTTTCTGTCTTTTTCTTATTTGATTCAATTTCAGGTATCCTGCCGACTCTTTTTGCAGATCTGTATTCCCGCCAGAAGCAGAATCGGAAATACGATTGCAGCAAAAATTCCCATTCGCAGATTATTTCCAAGATTACTTGAAACAAATCCTGCCAGTGTCGGACCTCCGGAGCATCCAAGATCCCCCGCCAGCGCAAGCAGTGCAAACATTGCTGTACCGCCGCCCCGTATCGATGCCGATGCAATACTGAATGTACCCGGCCACATAATTCCTACAGAAAATCCACAGATTGCACAGCCCAACAGACTGAGCAGCGGATTCGGTACAAAAGAAATGCAAAGATAGGAAATCACACAAAGTATACTACTGTATGTCATAAATCTCTTCAAATCGATTTTTTCACCGTATTTACCATAAAGAAGCCTTGCAAGCCCCATCAAAAAAGCAAATGCCATCGAACCTGCGAGGTCTCCCACAGTTTTACTTACTTTCAGACCCTCTTCTGCAAAGGTAGATGCCCACTGGCTGACAGCCTGTTCACTGGCCCCTGCACAGGTCATCATCAGCATTACCACCCAGAAAATCTTTTTGCCAAAAAGTTCACAGATCGTAAGCCCTTTCTCACCCTCTTCATGCAGCGAATAGATTGGTGAAAACAGAAAGACGATTCCATTCAGCACCGGAATAACTGCCCAGATACGTGCCAGGATCTTCCAGTTTTCAATTCCCATCGTACTGAAGAAAATAGTTGAGATCAGTACTACTCCGACATGTCCCCAACAATAAAACGAATGCAGAAGGCTCATTGCTTTTTCTTTATTATCTGTCGGACATGCCTCTATGATCGGACTAATCAGTACTTCAAGCAAGCCTCCACCTACTGCATAAATGGCAACAGCAATCAGGATTCCGGCAAAAGGATCTGCTGTAAGCTCTGGAAGCAATGTCAACGCCAAAAGGCCGACTGCTGAACAAATATGCGCGATCGTCACCGATGCTTTGTATCCGATTCGGTCTACAAATCCTGCAGACAAAAGATCAATCAGAAGCTGGATTATGAAGTTGATCGTGATCAGAAGTGTAATCTTTGACAGCGGAATCTGGTATGTCTTCTGAAACGTTACAAATAATAATGGTACAAAATTATTGACGATTGCCTGCACAATATATCCTACAAAACAGGCATACATCGTTCTTTTATAAGATGTTTTCATTATTTCTCCATTTGTTTTAAATCTCTTTCTGTCATAACATCTGCATCCTGACTTCCGGCATCAGTTGTTCTATCAACGCTCTGTCCGGCGGTTTCGTACCGACAGTTATTACAGCACCTGCTGACACAGCCATGCAAAGTCTTACCATTTCTTTTTCAGAAAGCTTTCTGTCATGGGCATATGCAAGTGCAGCCACCATCGCATCTCCGGCACCAACGGTGGAATGTGCTTTCACTGGCAAAGCAGAACAGTTTATCTTATAGTTTTCTCCTGCAAAAACAGCTCCGTCTTTTCCCATAGAAACTACCACTGTCTGTATCCCTTTTTCGTGGAAGTTTTCTGCGGTTTCAATAATTTCGTGAACAGTCAGAACATGATCTGTGCCAGTGTATTCTTCAAGTTCCGATCGGTTTGGTTTTATTATATCCGGAACTGCCTTTAATGCCAGCCGAAACAATTCTCCATCTGCATCCAAAAGAACTTTGCCGCCCTTTTTATGGACACATTCTGTAATCTCTGCATAGATAGTTTTTCTGACTCCGCCAGGAACACTTCCCGCAAGAACGACCAGTGTCTCATTGTCTGTATACGTACAAATTTTCTGAATCAGTTCTTCTGTCTGATTTTCCGTAATTGCCGGTCCCGGTTCATTGAGTTCAGTCACACCTCCGACACAGTCAAAAATTTTTGTGTTGGTTCTCGTATCTCCATCCACATAGATAAAATCATGACGGATATTCCGGGCATTTAATACATTTTCGATTGTCTTGCCGGTATTTCCTCCAAGGAACCCCATAGCAAGACTTTCCCCTCCAAGCGCATGGATCGTTTTGGAAACATTAATTCCCTTGCCGCCGACATCATACTCGATCCGCCGGATACGATTCAGAGCGTATGGCTGAAATTTGTCAACCTCCACCGTCTTGTCGATTGCCGGATTCATGGTTACTGTTATGATCATTTTTTACTCCTGTAACTTTTAGCAGCGATTTCTTTTGTTTACGAAATAATTAAGGATTCCGCCTCCGACAATGATCACCATTGCCACTGCTACGACACGTTTGGCCGCCTCCTGCGGAAGCTGACTCTTAGATCCGATAGAATCTGAATAAAAAGTCAGATTATAGTCGATCTCATGTGGTGCTCCCATTGCAGTGGTATCTGCGATTACAGGTATTGCCTCATCCATGGAAAGCACCGGAATCTCAAAGACGGAATTCATTCCTTCTTCATTTGTCGGAAGATATTTCTCTCCATCCACGATCATGTAATCATAATTGGAACTGCTCCACTGAATCTGGGCATATGCCTTGCCGTCTTCTACCGTAAGGATCGTCGGGGAAGTTACACTTGCCTTACCACTTCCACCTTCAAGATCTACCTGTATGGAATATTCCCCGTCCTCTTTATCGATTGACATTACATCCGCCTGACATACACCGGAAAAGGCTACAATCCCTGTAAATGCCGCTGCAAGCAGCCAGGAAATTTTTTTCTTCATAATTTATTACTCCATTTTCTCATTTTCTCACCTAATATAACACAGCAAATCTTACATTGCAAACACTATACACTTCTAGTATAATAAAAAGAATGTGATTTAAATTAATCTTAAAATTATCAGGAGGATTTTTATAATGAAAGGAACTTTATTTGGAGTTGGCGTCGGACCTGGAGATCCGGAATTAATGACACTGAAAGCAGTACGTATGATCCGTGAAAACGAGGTCATTGCAGTACCGGGTGCTGATGTCAGAGAAACCGTTGCTTATAAAATTGCTGTTCAGGCAGTACCGGAGCTTGCAGATAAGGAACTTCTTCCAATCTACATGCCGATGACCCATGATGCCGAAGAATTGGAACTCAATCATGCAAAAGGAGCCAAGACTCTTGAATCTTATCTGGATCAGGGAAAAAATATTGTTTTCCTGACTCTCGGGGATCCATGTGTTTATTCTACATTTTCCTATCTGCAGCATCGTGTGGAAGCAGACGGATATCATACAGAACTTGTCAGCGGAATCACTTCTTTTTGTGCAGCCGCAGCTCGCCTGAATATTTCTCTGTCCGAGTGGAATGAACAGCTTCATATCATTCCAGCCGTTCACCGTCTGGACAATGAACTGACAGAATCCGGAAATTATATTCTGATGAAATCCGGCAAAAAAATGAATCAGGTAAAGGAAATCCTGTCACGAAGCGGTAAGGATGTTCTGATGGTTGAAAACTGTGGTATGCCGGATGAGCATATTTACCACAGCGTAGAAGAAATCCCGGATGATGCTGGATACTATTCTCTGATCATTGCAAAGGAGCACAAATGATCGAAACCAGAAATCTGACAAAAACTTTTGACAATTTCACGGCCGTAGATTCTCTGGATCTGAAAATTGAGACCGGAGAGTTTTTCGGTCTTCTCGGTCCCAACGGTGCCGGTAAGACAACAACGATCAGTCTTCTCTCAACCCTCCTGCTTCCTACAAAGGGCGAGATTCTGATCGATGGTCAGAAACTTACCCGAAACCGTCCGGATCTCAAGCGCAAGATCAGTGTGATCACGCAGGAATATTCCATGCGTCAGGATATGAATATGGACGAGATCATGGAATACCAGGGCCGGCTTTATTTTATGCCGCGTAAGGAGATCAAACGACGCACGGAAGAGCTGCTGGAATTCTGTGATCTGATCAAATTCCGCAAACGTACAGTACGTAAACTTTCCGGCGGTATGAAACGTAAGCTGATGGTTTGTCGTGCACTTCTGACAGATCCGGAAATTCTGCTTCTTGATGAACCGACTGCCGGTATGGATGCATTGTCCCGTCGTCAGATGTGGAATCTTCTCCGCAAACTGAACGGCAAAAATCTGACTATCCTGCTCACAACACATTATATGGAGGAAGCACAGAATCTCTGCAGCCGTGTAGCACTGATGGATCATGGCCGACTCGAAGAGGTCAGCACGCCATCTGCCCTGATAAACAGTCTTGGTAATTATACTGTAGATGAATTTTCAGGTGATGAAACAAAAAGTCACTATTTCCACACCCGTGAAGAAGCGATTGCCTATCTCTCTGGTCTTTCCGGTCAGGCTTCCTTACGTGAAACAACGCTGGAGGATGTTTTTGTCGAACGTGCCGGCAGACATCTGATGCCATCATAGGGGGGACTGAGTATGGGAATTATTACAATTTTATGGGAAAAATGGGTGGAATTTCGAAGAGATTTTTATAAAATCACTCTGGCCGCGATGATTGCACCTCTGATGTATCTTGTTGTATTCGGAATGGGTATCCAGACGATATCGCACGGAGAACCATATCTTAACTTTCTGATTCCGGGTGTCGTCTCACTAACAACTATGAACGGAAGTTTTAATGCAATCGCGCAGAATCTGAATGTACAGCGTCTTTATGAAAAGGCATTTGACCAGGTTATGATCTCACCGACACCTCTGTGGCAGTTTATCGCAGGACAGATCATCGGTGGAAGTCTCCGTGGTTTTTATGCCGGTGGAGTGATCCTGATTTTGACACTGCCGATTGATACAGGTCTGATCTTTAATGGATGGTCTTTTCTGATCATGTTTTTGAATGGTGCTGTCTTTTCTGCAATCGGTGTTGTGGTTTCTTTCCTTGCAAAGAACCATGCAGATGTGCCGCGTTTTTCGAATTATATCATTATGCCGATGGCATATCTCTGTAATACATTTTTTTCTACGGAAAAGCTGCCTGGGATTCTCGGAAAGTTTGTGTCTGCGCTTCCGCTTTCACAGACCAGCCATATGATCCGAAGTATTTCCGCAGGGGAAGGCCTTCAGATGACGGGAATCGCCGTACTGGGGGCATATCTCGTGGTGTTTACTGCGATTGCATCGTGGTTTATATATAAAAAGAAGAATCTGTAAGGGTATTATTTACGAAAAGGCTACATGTATCTGTTCTGCCACGGGCTTCAGAGTTTTTGACAGTAGACTGCTCACGCAGTCATTCAGAAGAAAGGACAGGTTCTGTGCCAAAGCTGCGTTTTCTACTCAGAACATGCGCCTGTTTGCTGCCAGTCGCCCAAACTCGCCTGCGGCTCAAACAGTGGGCTTGATGGCCGCAGCTGGCATGTTCTTCGCTACGAAAGCCTCGCTGACGGCGTAGAACCTGTTCTTTTTCTGAATCTACTGCTGAACTTAGCTGCTGTCATAATAAAAGTCAGCCAGGAAAGGCACATGCAGCCTTTTCTGTCCATTATACCTTACAAGGATTCCGGTAGCCGCAGGCGCAGTAGACTCGCTCCGAGCGGAACACCCTCGCTAGTTTGAATTTGCGGCTGATTTGTTGTCTGCTGAAAAAACAGGAAAGCTTCGTACGATCTGTGAGTTCACTTTCGGACTCCGAAGCCTGTGATTGAACAGATCTTACGAAGCTTTCCGTAATTTCAACAACGCCTAAAATCAGCGGGCTAACTCATACAAATACTTCTCAAAACAAATTCCTTCATTGCGGTCTGTCTCTTCTTCAACCGCATCGCGTATCCCTTTTGCAAGAAAATTTACTGCTTTTCGGACAGACTCCACCGTATCCGTTCCTTTCACCAGCCCGGCACTTAACACCGACGCAAACAGATCTCCCGTTCCGGAATAACTTCCGCCATGCTTCTGTGCTTTTATCCACTGGACAGAATCCCGGCTGCAGATCAGATTTCCCATCTCCTGCACGCCATCTTTTATCGGCAGATCAATCCCGGTAATGACTACTTCCGTCTCATACGCTCTCGCAAGCTTATATCCCGTCTCCTCTACAAATCTCACCAGATCATTTTCTTCAAAATCACAAAGTTCTGTCCATACTTCATGTGCACGCTCCCTGCCATAAAGCAACAACAGCGCCTCCGTCAGATTTGGCGTAATCACAGCTGCTTTTTTCGCCAGAAAACGCATCTTCTCACAAAGCTCCTCTGTATAAATCGGGTATTCCTCTCCGTCGTCTCCCATTACAGGATCCACCAGAATCTTCACATTCTCTCCCCCGAACAGTGCTATAAACGACAAAACCTTATCCGCCTGTGCCGCATCCGCAAGAAACCCCGTATAGATTCCGTCTGGCTGAAAGTCAAGTTTCTTCCATTCATCCATAATCTTATCCATACGGTCTGTATAATCATCACAAAAATAGGACGGAAAACCTGTCTGGCAGCTCAGCACTGCAGTCGGCAGCGGACATGCCTGGATTCCCATCACAGAGATCACCGGAATTGCCGCTGTAAGAGAACATTTTCCCAGTCCTGAAAGATCATTTAACACTGCAATTTTTTTCAATCTCAATTCTCCTTATCTTGCATTTTGTCACATTCTGGTTTAGAATAGCACCTAAGTGTATTTAGAAAAATAACCACTTTTACTCATTTTTCAGGGGACAGTTTATGAGCTTAGCATTTCATTCAAATAAAGAAAGCCTGTATCTGCAGGTATATGATCATTATAAAAATCTTATCATGGAAAACCGTCTTCCGGCCGGAAGCCGTATGCCCTCTCTCCGCCAATGTGCTGCTGAATTAAAACTCAGCCGTACCACGATCGAGAATGCCTATCTGCAGCTTGCTGCCGACGGCTACATCATTGCACGCGCGCAGAGTGGATACTATGTGACCGACATTGCCTCACAGGATCCGGTATCACCCGTATCTCGTCATCCCAGTTTTCCACCGGTAAAATATGATTTTGCCTCCAATGGGGTAGACCATGAAAGTTTTCGCTTTGATCTGTGGCAGCGCTATCTTAAAAGCGCCCTTCGCCAGAGTGAACGTCTCCTTTCCTATGGGGAGCCACAGGGAGAAGCCGATCTGCGCCAGGTACTTGCCGACTATATCCGTCAGCGTAGAAATGTAAACTGTTCTGCCGACGATATAGTTATCGGAGCCGGAGTTCAGAGCCTTCTTAATATTCTCTGCCCTCTTATCCGTCACAAAAAGACCGTTTCTTTTCCGAACGCTTCTTTCGTACAGGGAAGTACGATCTTTGCAGATTATGATTTTGATGTACGTTACCGCAATAAAAACTGTGACGTCATTTATGTTTCTCCTGCACATATGACCAAATGGGGGGAAATCATGCCGGTCAGCCGTCGTATGGAACTGGTGCATCATGCTGCCGAAAAAGGCAGTCTGATCATTGAAGACGATTATGAAAATGAATTTGTCTATTTTCAGCGGCCGACACCTTCACTCTTTAATCTTGCAGGCGGACACGGAGTAGTTTATATAGGCTCTTTTTCCCGTCTGCTGCTTCCGTCTATTCGCTTAAGTTTTATGGTCCTGCCGCCTTCTCTGTCCGAAAAATACGCTGCTGTCGCAGAAAGATACAGTCAGACAGCTTCTAAAGTTGAACAGATTGCGCTCTGTCAGTTTATACGTGACGGACATCTGACGTCACAGACAAAAAAATTAAAAAAGTTATACGCTCAAAAACTGAAAGAACTTAAAACTGTAGTTCAAAATATGTTTGGTGAAAACTGTACAATTCAGACCGGTGCTGCCGGAACCAGCCTTGCACTGACTGTTCCGTATACCCGTACCGGACTTGAACTAAAAAAAGAAGCCCGCATGAACGGGCTATCCATCCTGATTCTCGAAGAAAATGCAGATACGATTACACTTCTGCTTTCCTGCTCTTCGATTGCAACAGATGAATTTGTACCGTCATGTCGGCTTCTGAAGAACATTCTGAATTAATCTCTTCGATTATCAATCATATAAAGCAGTGCATTACAGATGCAGGCGGCGATATTACTTCCGCCCTTACGGCCTCTTGCAACAATATACGGAGCACCGGATTCCATGATAAGCTCTTTTGACTGCACTACATTGACAAAACCAACCGGTACACCGATGATCAGCTCCGGAGCCAGTTTACCGTCCTCGATCAGTTCATAGAGACGCACCAGTGCTGTCGGTGCATTTCCAATCGCAAAAATCAGTTTTTTGTCCAGGGAAGCAGCCTTATCCATACTTGCTGTCGCACGGGTCGTTCCGTTCTCTTTTGCAATTTTTGCAACATCCTCGTCCGACATAAAGCAGTATACTTCGCCGCCATAACGGGCAAGTGCACGTTTATTAATCCCTGCTTTTGCCATTTGTGTATCTGTCACTATACAGGCTCCTGCTTTGATTGCCTCAAGCGCACGCTGCACGACTCCTTCAGAAAAACAGAGGTTTTCTGCATAATCAAAGTCTGCGCTTGTATGGATACATCTTTTGACGATCAACTCCGTTCCCGGCGCCAGCTGTGTATCTCCAAGCTCCTCTGTAATGATCTCAAAGCTTCTCTTTTCGATCTCCATCGGCTTTACATTTTCAAGTTCTACTTTCATTCCTGTGCCTCTCCTTCTGTCTCGATTCCCTCTTCCAGGATTTCATAAATCCGTTTCATATCCAGATGTTTGCGAAGCTCCGAAGCAAGAATATCATACTGTGTTTCTTTAAAAGCCGCAAAATCCACTCCTGCCATATCAGAGACATCGATGCCTTTTTTCTCTCCGACTGCACGCACAAGCCCCATTGCCACATCTTCTTTATCAAAAATACCATGCACGTAGGTACCACATACATTCTTTCGGAAGGTACCCTCTGTTTTTTCTGTTCCTGTCACACTGTCGCAGGTAAAGGTACTTGCAGTCGCACCGTCTTTTCGTCTGCTCTCACCCATATGGATCTCATAACCGGTAAATTCCACATTAGAAAGTGTCTCGAATTCCTGATCCATCTCCAAAAATCTTCCATTTACCTGTGTGCGTGTTTTTTTCTCGGCAAAAACCGTATCCATCGGAAGAAGTCCCATTCCACGCATACTTCCACCTGCTTCGACACCATACGGATCACTTAAAGTCTCACCAAGCATCTGATAACCACCGCAGATTCCGAAGATAAGCGTACCTGATGCTGCCGCCTTCAAAATTAATGTTTCCATGCCACTTTCGCGAAGCCACTTCAGATCCTCCATGGTGTTTTTGGTTCCCGGTAAAAAGATCACATCCGGATGCATCAGATCTGATGGATGCTGTACATACCGAAGTGATACTCCCGGAATACTTTCCAGCGGATTAAAATCTGTAAAGTTTGAAATACGTGGTATACGGATAACAGCCATATCGATCTGTCCAACTTCCTGCGGACGCTCAAAACGTTCTGTAAGGCTGTCCTCATCTTCCACCTGAATGTTCATATACGGTGCAACACCAACAACCGGAATGCCACATTTCTCTTCCAGCATGGCAACTCCCGGATCCAGAATAGTCTTGTCTCCGCGGAATTTATTGATGATCAGACCTTTGATCATCTTTCGCTCATCTTCTTCGAGAAGCTCCACCGTGCCGTACAGCTGCGCAAAAACGCCGCCACGATCGATATCTCCCGCAAGAAGAACCGGAGACTTTGCCATCTTTGCCATTCCCATGTTGACAATGTCTTCGCTTTTCAGATTGATCTCAGCCGGACTCCCCGCACCTTCAATGACGATAATATCATTTTCCTCTGCCAGTTTGTTGAATGCCTTCATAATATCCGGCACCAGTTTTTTCTTATATTTGAAATAATCCCGGGCACTCATCGTTCCGAGGACTTCCCCGTTGACAATTACCTGAGAGCCAACATCATTGGTTGGTTTTAAAAGGATCGGGTTCATAAGGACTGATGGTTCTATCCCTGCCGCCTCAGCCTGCATGACCTGCGCCCTTCCCATCTCCAGACCTTCGCTCGTAATAAATGAATTCAATGCCATATTCTGGGATTTGAACGGAGCTACCCGATACCCGTCCTGATGAAAAATCCTGCACAGTCCTGCCGCAAGAAGACTTTTTCCTGCATTGGACATCGTACCCTGTATCATGATCGTTTTTGCCATTTATGATTCCTCCTGCATGGACTGTATAAGCTTTTCATTCTCTTCATGTGTGCGGACAGCAACCCGGTAATATCCTCTTTTCAGTCCGAAATAATTGCTGCAGTCACGGATCAGAATACCGTGCTCTACACATTTTTCAAACAGATTCTCCGGTCCTTTAAAGAAAATATAATTCGCCTCAGACGGAAAAACTTCCATTCCTAGTTCCTGTAATTTTTCCTTGAGGTACTTCGCTTCCTCAAATACCATCTGCCGACCGTTTTCGACATACTCTTTTTCTTTCAGTGCCGCAATTCCTGCTTCCTGTGCCATCACAGAAATATTCCAGGGCTGTGTGACCATCGTCATTTTTTCAAGTAATTCTGTATTTTCCGAGATTCCGTAACCAAGACGGACACCCGCCATCGCATAACGCTTTGTAAATGCTTTCAGAAGAAAAAGATTGTGATACCTTGATAGCTGGGCTTTCAGTGAATGTTTCTCCGGTTCTTTTATGAAATCCAGAAAACACTCATCTACAACAAGAAAAATCTCCATCTCCCTGCATATACGTAAAATTCGGAACAAAAGATCCCGGTCTATGGAAATTCCGGTAGGATTATTGGGATTACACAGAAAAACTATATCCAGATCTTTGTGCAACCAGTTCACAAAATCTTCCTGCAGCGCAAAACCATGTTCCTCTTTTAAAAGAACATGTTCGACTTTACAGTCCACACTCGCAAGTGCCTGCTCATACTCTGCAAATGTCGGTCCCGGCAGCAGCGCTTTCTTCGGTTTCAGCGCGTGGCACAGAGAAAATACTATTTCCGCCGCACCATTTCCACAGATGATATGCTCTGATTCTACCTCCTCATATGCTGCAATTGCCTCTTTGAGCGGCTGATATCCGACCTGCGGGTAATCTTTTATCTGTTCCAGACTGTCACGTACTGCCTGTTTCACACTTTCCGGAGTTCCAAGCGGATTACAGTTCGCCGAAAAGTCAAGGCAGTTTTTGTAAGTATATATATTGCCTCCATGTACGTGCTTCGTCATTTCAGTTTCCTCCTGCCTGTTTCGGCATCAAAATATAAAAATCAGAGTAACTGTTCAGTACCCTCACAGTTACGAGTCAAAATGCATTCCAAATCACCTTCGGTGATGGCATTTTGCCTTATATGTCTCGGGATTTTGGCAAAAAACATGCCAAAACGCCTCGCGGGATACTATCTTCTAAATAGTTACAAATCAGACTCTGTATTCAGCTCCAGCACAAAATAAGTACGATTCTGATGAACAGGAACAGAACGACTCCGGTAATTGCTGTCGCATACAAAAGTCGGTTTGCACGACGAATATCCTCCGATTCAATCAATCTGATCGGATCACCAATCGTTGGTTTTTCATATAATTTTCCAAAATAATATGCATTACCTGCAAGCTGGACATCCAAAGCACCCGCCATTACAGATTCTGTCTGTGCAGAATTCGGACTTGCGTGATTACGGCTGTCCCGCCGAAAAATTTTCCAGGCATTCCAGCCATCAAAGCCGCTAAAATATGCAGCCAGAACCATCAATCCGCCTGATATTCTGGATGGCAGATAATTCGCCGCATCGTCAAGCTTTGCCGCACATCGTCCGAAATAAAGATAACGGTCGTTTTTGTATCCAAGCATGGAATCCATGGTGTTGATTCCTTTATAAAGAAACATCAGAGGCGCACCACCTATTGCCATATAAAGCATCGGTGCAATGACACCATCTGAAGCATTTTCCGCCACGGTCTCAACCGCCGCTTTCGTCACTCCTTCTTCCGTAAGTGCCGCTGTATCACGACCTACGATCATGGATACCGCCTTACGTGCTTCTTCCAGCGTTCCGTATTTCAGGCGATCATAAACCCTCATACTTTCATCTTTTAAAGATCTGGTTGCCAGAAGCTGGTAACACCAAAAGCTTTCCAGAAGCAACGCAAGCCCTGGAACCTTCGGATACAATGAATAAAGAATCACTCCCGGAATTCCAAATGAAAGAATACAGACAAGCAGAACTTCGATCAGTCCGCCGGTCAGTTCCCCGGAGCTTGTTTTCGGTAAGATCTTTCGAATTCTTTTTTCAAGGAAAGAGATCAGATTACCGATCAGACAGACCGGATGGTACAGCCATCTCGGATCTCCGAATATCAGATCAAGTATAAATCCTGCTGCCAGCGCTATGGTGTGGTATATCAAGTGTTTCTCCCTTCCCGATGTTTTATATTCCAAAACATCTCTGCTCTTTTTCATTTATTCATAACTGTTCAGTACCTTCTCAGTTACGTTTGTTCTTCATCTGGCATCCTGACGGCCGTACTGGCTGCACTTACGAAGAAAAGCCTCCGGCACCTTCGGATTGCCATAAAAATACAGGTGCGGAAACCCTGCCATCATCGTGTCAGTACCATGAATACAGCTCCATCCCCTGCGGCTCTGTGGTTTCTTCGCATCAAAATCGTCCCCACAGTTTTCAGAATCAAAATAATGAAATTCATGTGCAGGTATTCCACCCATGTCATTCATTCCAAAAACTTCTTTCTTCTGTGTCAGAGTCACGTAACCAAAACGATTCAGTCTCTGCGTACGATAAGCTCTGCCGGAAATCACGCCCGCCATATGATAGCTGTTTCCATCCATGGCCTCCATCTCATCATGAAGATACATAAAGCCACCGCATTCTGCCAGACACGGCATTCCATCATTCAATACACGGCGTACATCCTCCCGCATGCTCGCATTCGCTTCTAATTCTTTGGCATTAAGTTCCGGATAACCACCGCCCAAAATCAGCCCTTTAAGGTTCTCCGGAAGATGTACATCTCGCATTGGTGAAAAAGTTACCAGCTCTGCTCCCATACTTTTAAGGAGCCGGAAATTATCTTTATAATAAAAACAAAATGCTTCATCCTCAGCAACACCGATTCGTACTGGTTTTTCCAGATGAAAAGAAATTTGCGGCTCTGCTGCCTGAACTTCCGGTGCATCTGCGGCAAGCTTTAGTATTTCATCAATCTCCAGTGTATCTTCCAGTATTCTTGCAAGTTTCTGTAATCTTTCACGAAGCTGCGGAATCTCATCAGGAAGTACCAGACCAAGATGTCTGCTCTCGATTACACAGTCTTCAACTTTGGGCACATAACCCAGAACCGAAAGTCCGGTCTCTTTTTCCAGAAGTTCTTTCATTCTCGGATAAAGCATCGGAGACATCTGATTCAGAATCACACCTTTAATGTGACTGTCCTTTCGGTATTCGGCAAAACCTTTAATATAAGCCGCAAGTGACATGCTCATTCCCTTGCTGTTTACGATCAGAATAGCCGGCGTATCTGTAACAGAAGCGAGATCATAAGCGCTCGCCTGTGTTGTCGTTCCTGCAACTCCGTCATAATATCCCATAACGCCTTCCATCACCGCGATCTCACAATTTGCAGCATTTTCTGAAAGAAGATACCGCGTAACTTCCGGAGATGTAAAAAATGTATCCAGATTTGCAGATTTTGCACCGATCACACGACTGTGAAACATCGGATCAATATAATCCGGACCACATTTAAAAGATGCCACAGTAAGATTTCTGTTTACCAGTGCCTGCAAAAGCCCGCAGGTAATCAGCGTTTTTCCACTTCCACTTGCGCCTGCTGCCAGAAGGATTCTGGGAATTCTCATAAGCTCATCTCCTTTTGTGTGCCTGTACTGTAATAATATAGATTGGATTTTCTCCCATCATCATATGGTACCTGCCGATATTTTTGGCTCTTGACACGGCAAGCTGAACCACTTCTGATTCCCATTCCTTATCTGCACCAAATTCCTCAAGTTTTCGTATACAGGAAATCGCCTCTGAAACCGTTTCCAGCGTAATACAGTTAATTACGATCCGCACTTGTGGATTTTTGGCAAGTAACAGATTTATGATTTTATCAAGATTTCCTGATGAGCCTCCGATAAATGCATGCGTCGGTGCCGGAAGGTCTTCCATAGCCTCCGGTGCGGTTCCCGCTATGATCTGCATTTGATCCAGTGCAAATTTCTCTTTATTTGCCTTCAGAAGATTAAGTGCATCTTCTTTCTTTTCGATTGCATAAACCTGTCCCTGTGAAGCCCTCAGCGCCATTTCTACCGATACAGAACCTGTACCAGCACCTATATCGTAACATACAGAATTTTCATCTAATTTCAGTTTCGTCAGTGATACACTTCTCACTTCACTCTTTGTCATAGGTGCCTTACCTCGCAGAAATACCTCATCTGGCATTCCATGTGTCGCCGGAAGCGGTTCTGCCTCCGGATTGTATACACAGACGACGCTGAGCGGATCCGCCTTGTAATCAGTCAGTTCACGCGCCATTTTTGCAAAGATCTTCTCATCCGGGTATGACAGTTTTTCTCCAACATACACTATAACCTCACCCATGCCATATCCGGTCAGTTTCTTTGCCAGTTCCGCCACACCATCTGCGGTTCCGAGAATTGCAAAAGTTTTCTCATATGAATAAATCAGTGAAATAAGATTACAGTTCTTTCCATGTGCACTGACAATCTTCGCGTTGTCCCAGGAAAGTCCGATTTTTGACATAAAATACACAACAGATGAAATCCCACAAATGATCTCCGGCTGTATGGATGCCTCTCCAAATAGTTCGAGAAGTTTTCTGGCGCCACTGTAAAAACCAACATCCCCGGAAAGTGCAACCACTATATTGCTATACTCCGGATGATTTTGAATATAATCTACGATTTCCCTGCTTCTGTATTCATAAAACACTTCCTGCCCCGGAAGTGCCACTGCATCTGCAATCCGTCTGGCACCAATGATGAGATCCGCCTTTTCTACAGCTCTTTTTCCCTGTATGGTAAGCGTATCCTCACTGCCCATACCAATTCCAAGAAGTGTAATATGCTGATTTCCCTCACAGAAAAAATATTTTGCAAGCATTCTTTTACACTCGGTAAGAGAAATACCTTCCTCCTGCACCGGTCTTCCTATAATCACCGGAATTACACCGCACGCAAACGCAGCATCGATTTTTTCCTGAAAACCGCCGGCTTTACCGGAATCTTTCGTAACAAGATACTGACATTCATACTGCCTGAGCGTTGCTTCATTCATTTCCTTCGAAAACGGTCCCTGCATGGCAATCAGATGTTTTCCCTCAAAGCCAAGTTTCTGACAGGCTTCAACCACAGACGGAAGTGAAAGTACACGCGCATAGATTCTTTCCCGATAATCCGGTAACGTCGTAAAAGCTGCCAGTTCTTTACTTCCGGTCGTAAGAAAAATTCTTCCCTCTCTGTCTCGAAGGTATTCTACCGCCTGTTCTGCTGTTTCTACATAAACAGCATTCTGCGACTGACTTTCGGCTCTTAAGACACGTATATACGAAATGCCGGATGCAAGTGCCGCACTTTTGATATTTTTTGTTACTTCCGTTGCATAGGGGTGTGTCGCATCCAGAATAAACTCCGGCAGTTCTTTATGAAAAAGTTCTGTCATCTCCTGTTCATCCAGACGCTTTGCCTGTATTTTAAGATAATCTCCTGCCTCTAGTGAATGAGAACCGTATTCTGTTGCCACACACGCAAGGGCAGAAATTTTATTTGCAGAAAGAAAACGGCAGATTTCATATCCTTCCGTTGTACCGGCAAAAACAATTGCCTTATACATCGCGATATCCTCTCGGTGTCACCATCTTACCGTTAATTTCTTTTGTCTGAGAATTACCGATAAATACGGTTGTAAACATATCCACTTTTGTATCACGCAGTTCTTTCAGTGACATGACATGATATTCTTCTCCTTCACGCCCGATGTTGCAGACAGTTCCGCATACGGTTTCCGGGGATTTATACTGCATCATCAGATCACACGCTTTCTGAAGATAATCATGTCGTTTTTTACTTGACGGATTATAGAGACAGATCACAAAATCTGCCTGTGATGCACCAAGCAATCTTGCTTCGATTTTTTCCCATGGAGTAAGAAGATCACTTAAACTGATCAGACAGAAATCATGAATCAACGGTGCTCCGAGAACAGCCGCACCACCGAGAGCTGCCGTTACACCCGGTACAATTTCAAGTTCAACTTCCGGATATTTTGTACCAACTTCATACATTAGACCAGCCATTCCATATACACCTGCATCTCCGCTGCAGATCATGGAAACACTTTTGCCCTTCATTGCTTCTTCAAAAGCAAGAACGCAGCGATCTACTTCTTTTTTCATCGGAGTCGTCAGAAATTCTTTATCCGGAAATGTATCTTTTACAAGGTCTACATAAACCGTATAACCGATTATGGTATCACTGTTTTTTAATGCCTGCATGGCAATTCCGGTCATCTGGTCACAGCCTCCCGGTCCGATTCCTACAACATATATTTTATTCAAAATGTACCTCCCAGTCCCGGAGCGCCAGCGCCGTAGTCACGCCGTTACGCCCTGTTTTCTTTTTTATCAGTCTGCCCTGCTCCGCGCCCAGGACCGCACTTCTCTCACAGACATTTCCTACACCTGTGATCTTTTTTACAAATTCTGATTCTTCAAATGTCCCTTTTGCATTCTGCAGCTCTGCCTCGCCAAATGTACAAAAAGGAATGTTCCAGTCTGCCGCCAGTGCAAGAATTCCCTGCTCCTCTTTTTTCAGGGAAATACTTGCGATCTGACTGACTGCTTCCTGATAAATACTTTCTGACTCCAGACAGGCTTCCGCTTCCTGCCGGATGATCTCTGCTTCTTTATCTTTTTTACATCCAAGACCAAGAACAACAGCCTTTGGCACGATCTGCACTGTAGATGTAAAAGGCAGACATGCACGATGCACTGTCACGGCAATCCCTGCCTCTGGTTTACCTGAATCTTCCGGAGTGCATACTTTCAGTCCTCTCGGAAGTGACCCTGCCCATGGAAATTCACTGTAAAACCCGACAGATTCACCTGCCAGTATTGCCGCAGATACTTCTTTCGCGGCTTTCATATTAAAGATCGCACAGTGATTATTCTTTGCAAATACATCCACCGCAAATCGGTCATGGAGATCCGTTGCCGTTGTCACCACCGGCTCTGCCCCAAGTATTTCTGCTGTTTTAAGCGCAAGTGCATTTGCACCTCCAAGATGTCCGGACAAAAGTGAGATGACGAATTTTCCGCATTCATCGACCACTAACACTGCCGGATCTGATTTCTTACTTGCAACATAAGGGGCAATGCTGCGCACTGCGATTCCACATGCACCGACAAAAATAAGTCCGTCATCTGTCTTGAAATGATGTCCTGTCCAGACTGCTGTATTCTCTGTAATGGAATCTTCCAGATATTTACTTTTCTTAAAAAGATTGGTCGTAAACCCACACTGCAGCAGTCCTTTTTGAAGCTGCTCTGCCGTAGTATAGCCAGTCAGACTGAAACAGATGATCGAAATTTGCATCTTCTTTTCCTTTAGCTTAATTCTTATTTTGTTGCTTCTCTGAATTCCGTCGTAAATCCCGGATCATACAGCTTAGAGCGGTCATAATGTGCCGCACTCACAGAATCTCCAATGATCATCAAAGCGGTTTTCGTGATATTATTTTCTGCTGCTGTTTTTGCAAGTGTGCCTACTGTGCAGACAAATTTCTTTTCATCCGGCCATGTTGCCTTATAAACGATTGCAGCCGGTGTGTCTTCCTTATATCCGCCCTCGATCAGTCTTCTGCTCAGTTCTTCCAGCATACCGGTACTTAAAAATACAACCATCGTTGCCTGATGTGCCGCAAAAGACTGGATACTTTCCCTGGATGGAACCGGTGTACGGCCTTCCATTCTTGTAATGATCACACTCTGGGAAATATCCGGAAGTGTATATTCAAGATTCAGAGCACTGGCTGCCCCACAGAACGCACTGACACCCGGACAGTAATCATAGGCAATGCCTTTTTCATCCAGAATGTCCATCTGCTCTCTGATCGCGCCATAGATACACGGATCTCCGGTATGAAGCCTTACTGTCATTTTGCCCTCTGCTTCAGCACGTTCCATAACTGCAATAACTTCTTCAAGTGTCATTTTTGCACTGTTATGAATTGTGCAGACATCTTTGCTGTATTCCAGAAGCTGCGGATTTACCAGAGATCCTGCATAAATAATCACATCTGCCTCTTCCAGATACTGTTTTCCTCTTACTGTGATAAGATCCGGTGATCCCGGTCCTGCTCCTACAAAATGAATCATATTATTTTTCTCCTTTGCTTATCTTATTTATCAGTTCACCGGCATCTGCTGTCTGTCCCAGATATCCATATTCATTCGAAAAAACAACTGCTCCGAGCAATATCTGATGATAGGAATGATGATCAAGATAAAACTGGATCTGCCGCATGATCTCCTCCATCGTTTTTTTCAGAATTTGATTACTGTCCAACACCTGCAGTGCCTCATCTGTCGTATTACAATCAAGAACTTCTCTCGCACACTCAAGTGTACATCCGCAACGGATTGCCGCTGCACAGAGTGTTTCCATTCTCGCATCCGCATTGTGAGAATGTGTATTCATGATTCCAGCAGCCACCTTGACAAATTTTCCGATATGCGAGATAAAGAGAATTCCCTTTGCTCCCATATTGATTGCCATATCAATTGTTTCACCGACATAATTACTGCATTTCATATTTTTTTCAAAGGGAAGATCCATATGTGCTCTCAGATAATCCGCCCCATAATTTCCCGGTGTAACCAATAAGTAGTTTTCACCCTGTGCAAGACGCTGTGACATTTCTACCCGTATACTGTCAACCAGTGCCTTCTCACTCATCGGCTCCACGATTCCGGAAGTTCCGAGAATCGAAATGCCTCCTTTTATTCCAAGCCGCGGATTAAACGTCTTCGCCGCAATCTTCTCTCCATCCGGCACAGAGATTGTAGCTTTCAGATTGCCTTCATACTGGTATCTGTCCGCTGCTTCCTCCAGCGCCCTGCATATCATGGAACGAGGAACCGGATTGATCGCCGCCTCGCCGACTTTTTGTGAAAGTCCCGGTTTTGTCACTCTGCCAACACCAATACCACCATCGACGATCCATTCTCTCTTTCCTGAAACCTTCTCAACCTTTGCATATACAAGTACTCCATCCGTTGTGTCCGGATCATCCCCAGCCTGTTTGCGGACGGCACATGTCACTGCATTATTCTCAATGGTAATATCATGTAATTCCAGATGAAGAAGTATTCCCTTTGGTGTCATAAGAGAAATTTCACGGATGATACTGCCGCCAAGAAGCATTTCAGCAGCTCCTTTTGCGGCTCCTGCAGCACAGGAACCGGTCGTATAACCCATTCGGAGTTTTTTATTATTTTTGATTACATAAAAATCTTCCAGTCCTGTTTTGTGCTCCATAAACTCCTCCTTATTACATACCTAATCATTATATTATTTTGCCAAAAACTTGTCAATGAAAGGAAATCTTTGTGCGGCAGTATGACGAAAAAGCTGAATCTTAAATAGACTCAGCTTTCATTGCAAACATAAAATTTTCAGATGTTTTATACATCATTGATTTCTCTTCGAAGTTTGTGGAAATCACCTACAGCTTTCCATCCAATCTTTACGATTTTCTTAATATTGATAGAGTTCACGCCACCCTGTCTCGGCTTAAAAGTAATCGGAATAAATATGACTTTTTCATGATGATACACAAAATAGGTCGTAAACATGATATTCGGAATATTGAAATTTTTCGGAAGTTTTCCTATATATTTTTCAACCAGCGATGTCTTCATCAGCCGAAACGGTGCATTCGCATCTTCGATTTTTACGCCAAAAATCATCCGAAGAAGCAGACAGACAATATTCTCTACAAATTTGCGGTCTTTCCCATCTCCACGTTCAATACGGTTTCCGATCGCTGCATCATACTTTTCCCTTGCTTCCCAGAACTCTTCAAATTCTGCCGGATCTGTTTGTCCGTCGGAATCTGTCTGAAAAATATAATCCGCATCGTGTCTGATTGCATATCGATAACCATACAGTACCGTATCTCCATGTCCGCCATTTGCTTTTGTCAATGGTGTAAACAGCGGTTTATCTTTCGCCAGTTTCTGCATAATCTCGTAAGTGTTATCTTTGCTTCCATCGTTGATTATCACAAGTCTTGACTCACCATTTCCATTGTGTCTCTCAACGATCGGATACCAGTCGTCTATACATTGTTCAATATTCATTCCCTCATTGTAGGCTGGAATGATCACATATAATTTTTCCATAAGTCTCCCAAACTAACCAAATATCATCAGATTTGATGATTCCTGACTGCCAAAATTAATAAATAATGATCGGATATCCTCCATCTATCGTATTGTAGATCAAAGCCGCCTGATCTGTAGGAAGATTGATGCAGCCATGGCTTCCTGCGCCGGATTTGTATCTGTTTCCGCCAAAAGAAGACTGCCAGGATGCATCATGAAGTCCCTGACCATATACAAAAGGCATCCAGTATTTTACGGTTACATTATAGCCATATTCCGAACTCGAAAGATTGTACGGGCTTGCCTTATATGCAATCGGCCATGCTCCACGGTAAGTTTCTCGTCCGGCTTTCGGTGCACCGCTTACAATATCTGTCTCTGTCACCAGTGCTCCATCCTTATAAAGCCAAAGATGCTGATTATCAAGGCTTACTTCTATGTAACTTCCGGCAAGATCATCACTGCCATTTCGCTGCATGGCACTGATGCTGTAAACCGGATCACGGCTTACTTCACTGCCACTGGCAATATCCTTCAGAAGCTGCTGTAGTTCTCCATCCTGATCGATCTGAAATCCATATTCATTGTCTGATACTGTCACATCATTTCCATAAGAAGTATGGAATGTACGAGGTACATAGATCGTATTATATTTCGTTGCAAGATCCTGTACGTATGTCTTTACCGCATCCTGATCTACACTGATACTGTCAGAAGATATCTGAAGCCATGACTCGATCGTTGACGTATCAACCACCTGAGTTTCATTTCCAAGTGTATAGGTAACTGTCGAACTGCGGTATTTATTCAGCTTCTCATTTAGTCCAGAAAGCTTGTTCTGCATATCATCTGAAACTGTCACAGATGGCTGCTGATATACATCTGTTCCCATAACAAGCTTGATCTCGCCTCCAAGAAGCTGTGACGGAAAAAGAGCCTCCAGTGACTGGTCAACATATGCCAGCAAACGAGACTCATCAATCTGATTTCCCTGTACATCACTGATCAGGGTAAACTGCTTCTGATTCTCATTGTACTGAATTGCTGCATCTACTGATGCAGTTCGTTCTTTATCCCCAAAATTTGATTTCTGAAGTGCTGTTTTTTCCTGTTCTTCATCCTTCTGGATTTCATAAGGAATCTTCTGATCTTCCTGTGTCGCAAACAGTTTTCGATTGGCTTCTCTGGTCTTCTGAAGTTCAGTAAACTGTGTTTTAAGCGCATCTTCATTCAGATCATAACCAAGATTTCCAAGAGTCGTTTTATATACGACTTCACCATCTTCCTGAAAAGCAACTTTTCGTTCACGGAAATCTTTCAGAATCTTCTGCTCAGCTTTATCAACAGTGAGTGTGGAAACATCAAGACCATAGATGGAAATCTTTCTTCCAAGTGTATTCGTATCTGCAATATACAGGTAAATAAAAAGTCCTGCGATCAGGATCACCATCGCACCGATGCATCCACCCAGTATGATCTTCTTTGTCTTCCTGCTTACCTTGAATTTCTTCCCCATAATTTATTCCTCGTATCTGCTGTAGTGTAAATTTATGAATACATTTTGTGTTTTATTATAGCATCCATATAAAATCACACGTAATCTTGAATTTCTATTTTTTACCAGTCATATGTTTCAGCTTCTTAGGAATATACAATAATGCTTTACCGGCTTTTAATGTTGTGCTGGATTTCAGTTTCTTAAGCTCTTTTTCTGCTTTTTTTGCTCTCGACTGCCATTCTTTCATTTCCTGCGCCTGTCTGAAAAGATATTCCACCGCACTGCATTCTTTCATCTGCATATAAATCTGATATTTTGCAGCATTATAAGAGTAACATTCTTCTTCCGTGAAATCATCCAGATCAAATTCTGCAAATATTTCATTATTCAGTCGCTCATAAATCTGGCAGAATGCTTCTCCTGCTTTAAGTGAACACATATTGTAAATGCTCACCCCAAAAGCAAGGTTTTTAAAGCTCGTCTCTACAGTATCATACAAGTCCAGTTCTTTCAATTTATCACAGATTGCCTTTAATGCCTCATACCAGTCCCATGGAGTTTTCGTATTATTTGCCTGAAGGCTGGTGCTTCTCTGGCGATAATTGACAAGAACTTCCTGAATCATCGTGATTCTTTTTGCAAGGACAAGTGCCATATTTACAAAGTAAATATCATTCGAACGTGAAAGCGCCATAAATTCAAGCTTATTTTCATCGATCAGGCTCTTTTTAAACAAGCTTGTCCATGGGCATCCCGTACCAATATTGAAAACGTATGGAAATGACTTTCCTTCTACCGGCATCGTCTGCGGAATATATTCTTTCTTCTGTATAACATTACTTTTTCTGTATTTTCCGGTATCACCAAAATAAAGCCTTGCATCATACATGCAGACATCTGCCTGATCTTCTTTGATCTTATTCAGACTGTGTTCCATAAGTTCCGATTCAAAGAAATCATCACTGTCCAGAAACAGCAGATATTCTCCCTTTGCTCTTTTGATTCCCTCATTTCTCATCAGTCCGGCTTTTCCGCAATGATCCATTCCTACATATTGAAAACGTGGATCAGATACTGCATATTCCTTAATGATATCGACTGTTCTGTCATCCGAACCATCATCCACACAAAGAACTTCAAAATCTGTAAATGTCTGCTTTTTCAGACTTTCCAGACATTCTCCAATATACTCTTCTACATTATAAGAAGGGATAATGACTGTTATCTCTGGTTTTTTATTATTATTTGTATATGTTTCCATCCAAATACCCTCGATCAGATCTTTTTGTCTCAGTATAGCATAACCCCTGTTTTTCGTAAACAGATCAATAAAGACTTTCTGTCACTCCCTTTTTATGATATGATAAATACAATATCAGCAAAGGAGTATCGATATGAATCAGACAGTTTCTGACTATCGTTTTAAATTTTCTGTTGTCACAGCTGTTTATAATGTTGAACCATATCTTGCCGAAGCCATTGAAAGCATCCTGGCTCAGGATATCGGTTTTGAAGAATCCGTGGAAATGGTTCTTGTAGATGACGGTTCTACAGATGGATCCGGTGCAATCTGTGATGAATATCAGCAGAAATTTCCAAACAATATTAAAGTAATACACAAAGAAAACGGTGGCGCTGCATGTGCCCGCAATACCGGAATCAGCCATTGCGAAGGACAGTATATCAGTTTTATGGACGCTGATGACAGACTGACTTCCAGTACTTTATCCGATGTATATGGCTTTTTCAACACCTGTGATGCAAATATTCCGTTTATATCTGTACCTATTTATTTCTTTGAAAAAAGAGATTTTGGTCACCGTCTCAATTACAAATACGAATGCGAAAGTTCCCGTATCATTGATCTTGCCCATGAATATTCATTTGTTCAAATGTCTGCCTCATCTGCGTTTTTCAGACACAAAATCCTTCAGGATCGTTCTTTTGACACAACTTTAAAATATGCAGAAGATGCAAAACTGATCATGGATATCCTCCTTGACTATCCACAATATGGAATCGTACCTTCCGGCCGTTATATGTACCGTACCCGAAATGCGCTGGATTCTGCGTTAAATGTTTCCAAGCACCGTAAAGAATGGTATATTGACAGCCTTAAATATTACACATTCTGGGCACTGGATGAATCTGAGCGTCGACTGGGATATATCCCGGATTTTGTTCAGTATACGATCATGTATGATCTTCTGGCACGTTTCCGGATGAAAAAATTTCCGGATGGTGTAATGACTTCACATGAAAAAGAATCTTTTCTGAGTATGTTATTTCGTGCGTTACAGCGAATCGACGATCATATCGTCATGGAGCAGCATAATCTTTCTCCGGAATTATGTGATTACTTATTAAGTATAAAAAAAGCACCGGATTCCGGTACTTTTGTTTATGATGCGGATGCTGAAGATCAGTATTTTCATTACAGTGATCTCGATTCACGCTCCAGCGGATCTTTTCCTGTAAACCTTGAAGCGCTTGACTTCGCAGAAAATGAACTGACTATACATGGTTTTTTTAAAGTCTATACGCGTTTTCCGACCCCTTCTAAGTTATTTCTGCGACTTACCTCCGAGAAGGGAACACAGACTTTAGACTGTAATTTAGAGGAAGACCGCAGTAAAGGTGCCGCCTTTAATGAACACCAATTGTCTGTAACAGAATATTTTACAGCATCTATTCCGTATAAACTTCTCAAAACGAAAACAACAGTTGAATTGTGCATGCTTTCCGGAGACCATGTAATCAGGTTTCATAAACTGAAACGGAAACCAGAATTCCCAATTACCAAAAAAGAAAAGATTTTCCGCCTCGGCAAAAAATCCTATTATCTTTCTCTCTCTCCACAGGCATTCTCTTTCAAACCTGCAACACCTGTGACTTATCTCAAACGACAGACAAAACGATATATTAATGCTGTGCGTTGTCGTCTGTAAACACAACTTATATTAAAAAGCTCCCGGTATATGCCACACATCCAAAGTCTAATTTGGAATAAATGCCACATACCGGGAGTTTGATTGTACCAGAATTACATTGCTATAGTTTTCTATTTTAATTTAATTGCCGACTCATCATTCGTCTCTGCTATAATGAAATGGGGTCTGTGTTTTGTCTCCAGATACGTCTTGGATATGTACTGCCCCATAATTCCCAGGCATAAAAGCTGAATTCCTCCGATAAAAATAACTACACAGATAATAGAAGCCCAGCCTGCAACCGGGTCTCCGAATATCAGCCGACGGATAATGATGACCGCAAGCGCCAAAAACGAAAAGAATGTCATCGTTGTTCCAAACCAGGACGCTATGCTCAAAGGAACATGTGAAAAATTAATGATTCCATCAATCGCATATTTAAACAATTTCCAAAAATTCCATTTCGTTTCCCCAGCTACTCTCTCCACATTTTCATATGGCATCCAGTAAGTCCGAAATCCCACCCAGCCAAAAAGGCCTTTGGAAAATCGGTTGTACTCACCCATGGCAACAATTGCCTCTACCATACTCTTTTTCATAAGACGGAAATCCCTGGCTCCATCCACAATATCTGATTCAGATATTCTGTTCATAATACTGTAAAATCTTCTTGCAAACCAGCTTCTTATAATTGGCTCGCCCTCACGGCTCACCCTTCTCGTTGCCACGCTGTCATATTCGCCTGTTTTAAGTATCTTAAGCATTTCAGGCAACAGCGCCGGCGGATCCTGAAGATCTGCATCCATAACCGCAATATAATCACCTTTTGCATTACAAAAGCCTGCATACATCGCAGCTTCTTTTCCGAAATTACGTGAAAACGACAGATAAATCACGTGAGAATCTTTTGCAGAAAGTGCTTTCAGCTCTTTCAGTGTTTCATCTTTTGACCCGTCATTTACAAACAGCAGCTCATATTCCTCACCAATTTCCTGCAGGATACGTGTTGCTTCTTTGTGAAAAAGAGGAAGCGCCTCCTGTTCATTATAGCAGGGAACGATAATAGAAATCATAATAACCTCCTTAGTTAAATGATTTATGTTTACCATTTTATCTCTTTTTGAAATTAGTCACGTTTAAAAATATCACGAGTATATACTTTATCCTTCACATCATCGAGGCAGGAATCATATCTGTTTGCAATAATTGCCTGACTCTTCTTTTTGAATTTCTTAAGATCATTTACCACAACTGAACCAAAGAATGTTTCACCATTTTCCAGAGTCGGTTCATAGATGATAACAGTAGCTCCCTTAGCTTTGATTCGTTTCATAACCCCCTGAATAGAGGATTGTCTGAAGTTATCTGAATTGGATTTCATAGTTAAGCGGTATACACCGATAACACATTCTTTCTCCTGATCCGGAGTAAAATCACCTCTATTATAATAGTCATAATATCCTGCCATATTTAATACCTGATCAGCAATAAAATCCTTTCTGGTTCTATTACTTTCTACAATAGCAGAGATCATATTCTGTGGCACATCATTGAAATTGGCCAGAAGCTGCTTCGTATCCTTTGGCAGACAATATCCACCATATCCAAAGCTTGGATTATTATAATGAGAGCCAATACGTGGATCCAGACATACACCATTAATGATTTCCTGCGTATTTAACCCTTTTGATTCCGCATATGTGTCAAGCTCATTAAAATAAGATACTCGAAGCGCAAGGTATGTATTTGCAAAAAGTTTAACTGCCTCAGCTTCTGTAAAGCCCATAAATAATGTATCGATATTTTTTTTGATTGCTCCCTGCTGAAGAAGTTTTGCAAAAATTTCTGCTCTTTCTCTGGACTCTTCATCACATGACACAATAATTCTTGATGGATACAGATTATCATAAAGCGCCTTTGATTCGCGAAGGAATTCAGGACTGAAAATAATATTTTTAGTGTTATATTTCTTCCTGACAGATTCTGTATATCCAACAGGAATCGTTGATTTAATAATCATAGTAGCTTTCGGATTAACTTTTAAGGCTAACTCGATAACTGCTTCTACTGCAGAACAATCGAAAAAGTTTTTCTTACTGTCATAATTGGTCGGAGCTGCTATAACAATGAAATCCGCATTCTTATAAGCTGTTTCACCATCAAGCGTTGCTGTCAGATCAAGTGTCTTTTCTGCCAGATACTTTTCAATATATTCATCCTGAATAGGTGATTTTCGGTTATTTATAAGATTCACCTTATCCGGAATAATATCAACTGCCATTACATGGTTGTGCTGAGACAGAAGCGTCGCAATGGATAATCCCACATAACCGGTACCGGCAACAGCAATATTATACTTTTTATCAATAACTGACTTTTGCAAATCCGCTTTATCATCTTCAAACAAATCAACAACTTCAAAATTAAGTACTTCACCGATAGCCTGAAGTTGATCGATAGAAGGAGTATAATCACAGCTTTCCAGGCGGCTGATCATGCCTCTGTTAATTCCGGTAGCTTCTGCAAGCTGAACCTGAGTCATTTTTAATTCTTTTCTTTTGCTGATTATAGTATCAGCCATTTTGGTCATAGATAATTTTTTCATAGCTGCCCTCCAAATGATATTATTTATAACATTTTCCATGTTATATAATAGTTATTTATCTAAATTAATATAATAATAACAAGTACAAATGACAATGTCAATCGTAAAAACATTCAGTCTGTAAATATTCAATATTTCATACGAAAATGTTATTTCAAATTACAAATATAAAAATATCAGGATTGCCACAAAATTAATTGCCTGTGTGAATCGTAGAATGGTTATCAGAACAGCCCGGGATAAAAGATGATGAATGAAAGTATCTGAAAAACTAGAAATTTATAAAAAATAACTTGTATTCAGTGTAGGAATACAAGTGTAGAAGTAATGTACTAATAATGTACTAGCGGCTTACTTTCGAAAGATTTCAGCCGCTTTGTACATCTGTTTAAACCCTTGATTTTACTGGATTATTTAGAACTTGCCTGCATCTGCAGCTTCCTGTACCGCTACTGCAACAGCAACAGTCATACCAACCATCGGGTTGTTACCTGCGCCGATAAGACCCATCATCTCTACATGAGCCGGTACGGAAGAAGATCCTGCGAACTGAGCGTCAGAAT
>UMII01049869.1_pt1 | contig 77094 bp, 75 predicted proteins | sample 1965731 | NCBI WGS metagenome assembly UMII01 (sample SAMEA4836118, study PRJEB28245) | human gut metagenome | biome: gut microbiome; material: fecal sample | place: Denmark | collected 2008
ATTATTGCTTTTAGGGGTGTATTTCGTTACAGCCCCTTTTTGTATCGCTAAGATGATATCCTTGTGTTACGCCTGAGCTTTATCTTCCGTGTCGGTTGTCCCTTTGAACTGCAGGTAGACGAAGACGACGAAGGCGATGGCGAAGGCGATGACGCTGGTCATTTGTGCCGATTTAAGGCCCAGAGTCAGGTCGACGTAGTCGCCGCGGAGAAATTCCAAGAAGAACCGTTCGATGGCGTAGAGCATGACGTAGAGGCTGAATACCTGGCCCTTCTTGTGGGGGAAGGAGCTGTAAAAGAGGAGGGCGACGAAGACCAGGACGTCGATCTGTCCTTCCCAGACTTCGGCCGGCCATAAGGGCTGGCTGCTGTAGGTCTGATAGGCCAGGGTCGATTCGGGATAGACGATGCCGAAGTTGCCCCCCGTCGGATGGCCGAAGGCGTCACCGTTCATGAGGTTGGCCATGCGGCCGATGGACTGGCCCAGGATGATGGCCGGTGCCAACAGGTCGCCGAAGGCCCAGGTGTCGATATGGTAGTGTTTTGTATAGAGGTAGCCGGCAATGGCGCCGAATAAGAGGCCGCCCTGGATGGCCATGCCGCCTTGCCAGACGTAGGGGATTTCCGTCAGGTGATGCTGGTAGTAGGCCCAGTCGAAGAAGAAGACGTCCCACAGGCGGCCGCCGACGATGCCCGCCAGGCCGCAGTACATGGTGAAGTCGAAGATGTGGACGTGCCAGCCGCGGCCGTCGCGCTTCATGATGTAGTAGGCCGTAAGACCTGACGAGATGATGCCCAGCATAAATAACAGTCCGTAAGCCCGGACGGGGAAGGAGCCGATGAAAAATAGATACTGATGCAATATAAAACCTCCTTTGGGTGTGGTATAATGAAAAAATATGGACGGGATTTGTTCGCGTTCACCATAGAATTATACAGGATTGAACTTTTTTTTCCAATCCTCACGAGGAGGAAAGAATGATGAAATATAACCGTGTCATAAAAACTTCCTGCCTGACGGGACTGATTACCTTGTCTCTGACGGCTTTTTCCTTTGCGGCCGTCCCCGGCGACGACAGCGCTAAAGCGACGGACCCGGCTTTTAACGTGCCGACCGTGGCCAACCCCATTCCCGATGAAGTCGTAAAGGATCTTGAAATCGTCGAAGACCAGGGCCGCTGGCTCGTATCGGACAAGGCCCTCAGCCGCTACGGCATCAAAGAAGCCGACAAGAGCAAGGGAACCTATTGGTTCCGCCTGCCAAAGGCTGAAAACGGCTCGACGGCCTGGCAGGGCGCTCCCGTTCAGCTGACCCTTCCGGGACGGGCCGTCAGCGGCGGCCGGACCATCAATATCAAAAACGTCCGTCGTCCCCTGGGCATCAGCTATGTCCTGGCCGAAAATCCGACCGAGAAAAACAGCCTCCTGCCGCCAAAGCAGCCCGTAAACACGGCTCCCGAACTGCGCCGGGAAGGCGATCGTCAGCCGGCCGTCTCTAAGGAAGGGAAGATGGGCCTGGTCCTTTTTTGGGATCCCCTCATGAAGGAAGACCCTGATCTCCCGGAACTGCGGACTCACCAGCCGATCATGTCGCCGACGGCCTTCCGCCTGACCAAGAGCGGTATCGAGCTGCGCAACCCCGACTTCGACATGCTGGCCGAAACCTACGCCGCTAAGGGCTACGCCATGTGGCCTCTCGTCGACAATAACTTTGATCCCAAGGTGACCCACGAAATCCTGTCCGACAGCCGCCTTCAGGATACGATGGTCCGCCAGCTCATAGGCTATGCCATCCTCTATGATTTTAAGGGCTACAACATCGACTTTGAAAACATCAATTACAGCGATAAGGATAAATTGACGGCCTTCGTCCGCAAGATTTCCGACGCCGCCCATGCTTACGGCCTGAAACTGTCCATGGACGTGACGCCGCCGTCGGACAGCCCCAACTGGTCCATGGTCTACGACCGGGCCGCCCTGGCACCGCACCTGGACTACCTGATGATCATGGCCTACGATCAGGTCGGCCGGACCAGCCCCGTCGCCGGTCCTGTCGCAACCTACCCTTGGGTAGAACGAGCCGTTCAGAATACGCTGAAATTGGCGCCTGCCGATAAGATCGTCCTGGGCATGCCCCTTTACATGCGGCTGTGGTATGAATCGAAAGACGGCCGCGACCTGCCGCAGGACATTTCCGACTGGCCGGCTGTCGTCGGGGAACCGCCGGTAAAAGCTGCCAAGGCCGATGTCCGTAAAGACGAAGATCAGGCCAAGGTGAATGAGCCGATGCAGGTCGAAATTGAAACGGCAGCGGAAGAAGCGGCCCGTCAGGCTGCCGAAAACAAACAGGGCGTCATCGTTCCCATCGACTTTGACGGCAATACGTATAAACGGGCTGCCGTACAGCCTGCGAAAAAAGCTGCCAAACCGGCGGCATCGGCACCTCAGACAGCTGCCGGCGGCAAGGCCAAGCTCTTCGTCAGGACCCTTACCATGGCCGACAGCGAAGCCGTTCTCAAGGCCTATAAGAACTACGTCGTCTGGAAGCCCGACCTGAGCCTCTATTACTTGGAACTGCCCTTAAAAACGGGGACTGTTAAAATTTGGATAGAAGATGAAAAATCCTTAAAAGCTAAGGCTGAACTCATCCAAACTTATGGATTGAAGGGCGCAGCTTTTTGGCGAAAAGGATTTGAACCGACCCATTTTTGGCAGGGATTTGCAAAACATGAATTGACTTGACGCCATGAGGCCACTATAATAATATTCAAGACGCTGTAAGACAGGCTGTCTTTATTTTGACTGGGGCAGGATAGGAGGCTCTTATATTGGAAAAGTATATTCCACAGGAAATCGAAAAGAAATGGCAGCACGTATGGGAAGAACACCACTGTGACTGCTGCAGCGAAGACAACGGCAAACCGCCGTATTACGTATTGGAAATGTTCCCGTATCCGTCGGGGAATCTTCATATGGGCCACGTCCGCAACTACACCATCGGCGACGTCATCGCCCGCTACCGCCGCATGAACGGCTACAACGTTCTCCATCCTATGGGTTACGATGCCTTCGGCATGCCTGCTGAAAACGCAGCCATTAAACACAATATTCCGCCGGCAGAATGGACGTACAGCAACATTGAAAACATGACCCGTCAGCAAAAGGCCCTGGGCCTGTCCTACGACTGGGACCGCGAAGTAGCGACGTGCCATGAAAAGTATTATAAATGGACCCAGTGGATCTTTGAACTGTTCTACAAGCGGGGCCTGGCCTACCGCAAAGAAGCCAAGGTCAACTGGTGCGATACGTGCAACACCGTCCTTGCCAACGAACAGGTCATTGACGGCAAGTGCTGGCGCTGCGACAATCCAGTCGTCAAAAAGGACCTCAAACAGTGGTTCTTCAAGATTACGGACTATGCCGACCGCCTCTTAGATGACCTCAAAGAACTGCCGGGCTGGCCGGAACGGGTCAAGACCATGCAGAAGAACTGGATCGGCCGCAGCGAAGGGGCCGAATTCTCCTTCGATATCCCGGAAATCGGCAAAAAGGTACCCATGTTCTCGACCCGTGTCGATACGATCTTCGGCGTTACCTACATCGTCCTTGCTCCGGAACACGAATACGTTGCCGACCTCATCAAAGGCAAGGAAAATGAAGCCGAACTCCGGGCCTTCATTACGCGCATGAAGAACATGAGCGACATCGACCGCACGGCAACGGACGCCAAAAAAGAAGGCATGTTCACCGGGGCTTATGCCGTAAATCCGGTCAACAACGAAAAGGTCCCCATTTGGATCGCCAACTACGTCTTGGCCGACTACGGCACCGGCGCCGTCATGGGCGTACCGGCTCACGACCAGCGCGACTGGGAATTTGCCAAAGAATTTGGCCTGCCCCTGCGCCTCGTCGTCCAGAATAAAGAACAGAACCTCGATCTTGCGACCATGGAAGGGGCCTACCATGAACCGGGCACCTTGGTCAATTCCGGCGAATTCAACGGCCTGACCGACGAAGAAGGCCGCAAAGCCATTACGAAATGGCTGGCTGACAAAGGCCTTGGCAAAAAGACCGTAAACTATAAGCTCCGGGACTGGCTCATTTCCCGTCAGCGCTATTGGGGCGCTCCCATTCCCATCATCTACTGCCCGACCTGCGGCGAACAGCTCGTCCCTGAAGACCAGCTGCCGGTCAAGCTGCCGGAAGACGTCGAATTCACGGCCGGTGCCGTATCGCCCTTGGCGACGAGCAGCAGCTTTGTCAACTGCACCTGCCCGAAATGCGGCGGCCCGGCGAAACGGGAAACGGATACGATGGACACCTTCATCTGCTCGTCGTGGTACTTCCTGCGTTATACCGACGCCCGCAACGATGAACAGGCCTGGGATCCCAAGAAGGGCAATCACTGGATGAACGTCGACCAGTACATCGGCGGCATCGAACACGCCATCCTTCACCTCATGTACTCCCGCTTCTTCATGAAGGTCTTCCATGACGCCGGCCTCATCGAAGCGAAAGAACCTTTTGAACGCCTCCTGACCCAGGGGATGGTTCTCCTCGACGGCAGCAAGATGAGTAAATCTAAGGGCAACATCGTATCGCCGGAAGATATCATCGCCAAATACGGTGCCGATACGGCCCGCTTATTCATCCTCTTTGCCGCTCCGCCCGAACGCGATCTGGCTTGGTCCGATCAGGGCGTCGAAGGCTCGTACCGTTTCCTCAACCGCGTATGGCGCATCGTTCACCAGTTCCGGGACATGGAAAAAGCCGGTGACTCCCATAAGGCCTATACCGAAGGGGAAAAAGAACTGCGCTTTGAAGAATTCAAGGCCATTTCCAAAGTCACGGAAGACGTCCTCGGTAAAGACGGCGAATACGGCCTCAATACAGCCGTCAGCTCGATCATGGAATTCGTCAACGCCATGCACGCCTATGCCGGCGCCAACACGACGATCCATGACGACGTAGCTCTTGAAGCCAATAAGAACCTGCTCAAGATGCTGGCGCCCTTTACGCCGCATATTACGGAAGAACTGTGGCAGATCTGCGGCTTTGAAGGCAGCGTCCACCAGGAATCCTGGCCGGAAGTCGACAAGACGGCCCTCGTCGTCGATGAAATCGAACTGCCGATCCAGGTCAACGGCAAAGTCCGCGACCGCCTGACCGTCGCCGTCGATGCCGATAAGGAAGTCCTCGAAGCACAGGTCCTGGCCCTGCCGCATATTAAAGAATTCATCGGCGATAAAAAGGTCGTCAAATTTATCGTCGTACCGAAGAAAATCATCAATATCGTCGTTAAATAAAGAAATGTGAATATACTTAACAAAGGAGGGGACTGTCTGTCAGGCAGTCTCCTTTTCTTTAGATTGTACTTATTGTAACGTAATCTGTACCTGAAAGGAGATTGACATGAAGCCTTTTACGCCTTGGCCCGAGCGCATTGTCCGTCAAAACCACTGCCTCAATACCGTTCCCTGCGCCGTCTTGGTGCCGGTCATTTACAAAGACGGGGAAGAACATTTGGTTTTTGAAGTCCGCAGTTCTAAGCTCGACTGGCAGCCCGGAGAAATCTGCTTTCCCGGCGGCCGCATCGATAAGACCGACAAGAGTCCCTTGGCGGCAGCCCTGCGGGAAACGAAGGAAGAACTGGGCGTTTCTGCCGACCACATCCACCTCTGGGGCCCCCTGGACTACCTGGAATCGCCCGTCGGCGTCACCGTCTGGCCCTTTGCCGCCTATATGGATACGACGGATTTTACCTTGAGCACCGGTGAAGTGGACCACACCTTTACGGTTCCCTTGAAATGGTTCGACGACCATCAGCCGGAAATCGGCAACATCGAGCTGGCAACCCGGCCGGCACCGGACTTCCCGAAGGACCTGGAGATGCCCATGCGAGGCCAGTGGCGGCCGCGCCGGACCTACCAGGTAAAGATTTATACGTACGGCGATTATAAAATTTGGGGAATTACGGCACATATCCTTGACAACTTTAGGGGTATCCGTGCTATAATACAACCGTAAGCTTTCCTAAGTATTTGTAACCAGTATAGTTAGGTATAAGAATAAAAACCGACAGTAAAAATGAGACGTACCGTGTCAAGGCTATTTTCTCCTTTTTGCCTTGCTAGTACCAAAAAGTCTTGTTAATACTTTAAGATGAGAAAATGGAATGGTTATATTGTGATTTATAGCACTTTTGCTATTGATTTAACTTGTGAAAAGTTGTACAATGCACTTGTAAGCACTGAGACCGTGTGAATATATATCCAAGCTGTTTTTTTGTATCAACCGGACAATGTATTGTCTCAGATTTCAGGTTTTATCTTAAGGCTTTACTGTAAATTAACTATACACTAAGGAGAGTGGACACATCATGGATTTTAACTTAACAGAAGTACAACAGGATTTCATGAACCTCGCTAGAGATTTCGGTGAAAAGAGATTAGCTCCTACGATCATGGAACGCGACCATCAGGGCATTTATGATGACGCACTGATCGCTGAACTGCTCAGCTTGGGCATCACAGGCGCTTACTTTGAAGAAAAGTACGGCGGTGCCGGCGATGACGGCGGCGACGTTTTGAGCTACATCTTGGCTGTTGAAGAATTAGCTAAATACGATGCTGGCGTTTCCATCACCTTGTCTGCAACGGTTTCCCTCTGTGCTAACCCGATTTGGCAGTTCGGCACGGAAGAACAGAAAGAAAAATTCTTGGTTCCCTTGGTTGAAGGCACGAAACTCGGCGCTTTCGGCTTGACCGAACCGAATGCCGGCACGGACGCTTCCGGCCAGCAGACTGTCGCTGTTAAAAACGACGACGGCACGTACACCCTGAACGGCTCCAAGATCTTCATCACCAATGGCGGCCATGCTGATATCTACATTGTCTTCGCTATGACCGACAAGAGCAAAGGCAACCACGGCATCACGGCCTTCATCCTCGAAGACGGCATGCCCGGCTTCACTTATGGTAAAAAAGAAGACAAGATGGGCATCCATACGTCCGTCACGATGGAACTCGTATTCCAGGACGTCAAAGTTCCGGCTGAAAACATGCTCGGCGAAGAAGGCAAAGGCTTCAAGATCGCTATGATGACCCTCGACGGCGGCCGTATCGGCGTCGGCGCTCAGGCTCTCGGCATCGCAGAAGCTGCTTTGGCAGATGCTGTTGAATACTCCAAACAGCGTGTACAGTTCGGCAAACCGCTCTGCAAATTCCAGTCCGTTTCCTTCAAATTGGCTGACATGAAGATGCAGATCGAAGCTGCTCGCAACCTCGTTTACAAAGCTGCTTGCTTGAAACAGGAAGGCAAACCGTTCACGGTTGAAGCTGCTATCGCAAAACGCGTTGCTTCCGACGTTGCTATGCGTGTTTCCACTGAAGCTGTCCAGATTTTCGGCGGCTATGGCTACAGCGAAGAATATCCGGCTGCTCGTCATATGCGCGATGCTAAGATCACTCAGATCTACGAAGGCACGAACGAAGTTCAGCTCATGGTTACAGCTGGTGCTCTGTTAAGATAATTGAAGTTTATGATGCAGGCTTGGCATCAGCCAAGCCTGTTGCATAAAAAAAGACTTTAGGAGGCAAACGTAAATGGAAATATTGGTATGTGTCAAACAGGTTCCGGACACAGCAGAAGTTAAGATTGACCCCGTAAAAAATACCATCATCCGTGCTGGTGTTCCTAACATTTTCAACCCCTTCGACCAGAACGCACTGGAAGGTGCTCTGCAGTTGAAAGACGCTGATAAGGATAACGTCAAAGTCACGTTACTCTCCATGGGTCCTGAACAGGCTAAAGATGTCCTTCGTGAAGGTCTCGCTATGGGTGCTGACGATGCTTATCTCGTATCTGACCGTAAACTCGGCGGCTCCGATACGTTAGCCACGGGCTATGCTTTGGCACAGGCTGTTAAAAAAGTTGCTGAACTCAAAGGCATCGAAAAATTTGATTTGGTTCTTTGCGGCAAACAGGCTATCGACGGCGATACCGCTCAGGTTGGCCCGCAGATCGCTTGCGAACTCGGTATTCCGCAGATTACGTATGCTCGCGACATCAAAGTCGAAGGCGACAAAGTCACTGTCCAGCAGGAAAATGAAGAAGGCTACATCGTAACTGAAGCTAATTTCCCTGTCCTCATCACCGCCGTAAAAGACTTGAATGAACCGCGTTTCCCGACCATTCGCGGCACGATGAAAGCAAAACGCCGTGAAATCCCGACCTTAGACGCTGCTGCTATCGGCGTTGACGAAACGCTTATCGGTTTGAGTGGTTCTCCGACAAAAGTTCGTAAAACTTTCACTCCGCCTCAGAGATCCGGCGGTCTCGTTCTCAAAGTTGAAGACGACAACGAACAGGCAATCGTCGACCAGCTCATGGAAAAACTGACTGCCCAGAAAATCATTTAATTCAAGGAGGAACAGTGAAAATGGATTTAGCAGAATGCAAAGGCATTTATGTAATTGCTGAACAGTTTGAAGGCAAATTACGTGATGTATCTTTTGAATTGTTGGGTCAGGCCCGCATCTTGGCTGACACCATTGGCGACGAAGTCGGCGCTATTCTTATTGGTAAAGATGTAAAACCGTTGGCACAGGAATTGATCGCTCACGGTGCTCATAAAGTTTTCGTCTATGACGATCCGAAACTCGAACATTACAATACGACAGCATATGCAAAAGTTCTTTGCGACTTCTTCGAAGAAGAAAAAGCTAACGTATTCCTCGTTGGTGCTACCAACATCGGCCGTGACCTCGGCCCTCGCGTTGCCAACACCTTGAAAACGGGCCTTACAGCTGACTGCACGCAGCTCAGCGTTGACGACGACGGCAAGACCATCGTATGGACTCGTCCGGCTCTCGGCGGCAACATCATGGCTGAAATCATTTGTAAAGACAACCGCCCGCAGATGGGTACGGTTCGTCCGCACGTTTTCAAAAAACCGGAAGCTGACCCCAATGCAACGGGTGAAGTTATCGAAAAAGAAGTTAAAGTTTCCGATGCTGACATGATGACTCGTTTCGTCGAACTCATTAAAATGGGCGGCGAAGGCGTTAAGATCGAAGACGCTGACATCATCGTTTCCGGCGGCCGCGGCATGAATGGTGAAGAACCGTTCGCTACGGGCATCCTGAAAGAATGCGCAGACGTTCTCGGCGGCGCTGTCGGTGCTTCCCGTGCCGCAGTTGACGCTGGCTGGATCAGCGCTCTCCATCAGGTCGGCCAGACGGGTAAAACCGTTGCTCCGAAGATCTACATTGCCTGCGCTATCTCCGGTGCTATTCAGCACTTGGCTGGTATGTCCGGCTCTGACTGCATCATCGCCATCAACAAAGACGAAGATGCTCCGATCTTCAAAGTTTGCGACTACGGTATCGTAGGCGATGTCTACAAAGTTCTTCCGATGCTCACCGCAGCTATCAAGAAACAGAAAGGCCTCGCATAAGCTACTTGATTGTGAATGATAAAAGCACTGTCTCTCTGAGACAGTGCTTTTTTTGTGAAATATTCCGGGTGGAAAGATGGTTTCTCTCACTTGACAAGGCCCGAAACGTGCCGTATAATTTACGCATACCTTAGATATAAGAGAAAAGCTTTGAAAAGGACAACACTTTACAGCTCCTTTATGACAGAGAGAGGTACGTTGCTGGGAGTACCTTATAAAGACTGAAAAGTTACCGCCTTGGAGCTGAGTTTCTGAACTGAGTAAGAAACTCCGGACGCCCCGTTACGGCGCTTGAGTACGCTGGGATTTTTCCCGGTGAACTAGGGTGGAACCACGTGAGTAATGCTCTCGTCCCTTGAGGACGAGGGCTTTTTTTATTAAGGAGGATGTTTCGTATGGCAGAATTACTGTTGAAAGATGGAAGCAAAAAACAATTTTCCGATGGCATTTCTCTTGCCCAGGCCGTAAAAGAACTGAGCAACAGTCTTGCTAAAAAGGTTTTAGTCGCAAGGGTAAACGGTGAAATCACGGACCTTCGTGAAACGATCGTCGACGGCTCGACGGTCGAATTCTTCACCTTTGCCGATCAGGAAGGGAAGGATACCCTTCGCCATACAGCCTCTCATATCATGGCCCAGGCGATCCAGCACCTCTATCCGGGCGTCAAGTTCGCCATCGGCCCGTCCATTGAAAACGGTTTCTACTATGACCTCGATACAGAACACCGCTTCACACAGGACGACTTCGGTGCCATTGAAACTGAAATGGCTAAGATCGTAAAAGAAAACCTTCCCATTACCAAAGAAATCCTGTCCCGTGCCGACGCGTTGAAGATGTTCAAAGATGCCGGCCAGGATTATAAAGTAGAACTCATCCAGGACCTTCCGGAAGATGCCGTCATCTCCGTCTATCGCCAAGGCGACTTCTACGACCTCTGTGCCGGTCCGCACTGCGAATCGACAGGCCGGGTCAAAGCCTTTAAGATCCAGACCGTTGCCGGTGCCTACTGGCGGGGCGATGAAAAGAACAAGATGCTCCAGCGTATCTACGGCACGGCTTTTGAAAAGAAATCCGAACTCGACGACTACTTGAAGATGATGGAAGAAGCTGAAAAGCGCGACCATCGTAAATTGGGCAAACAGCTCGGCCTGTTCATGCTCAGCGAATACGGCCCGGGCTTCCCCTTCTTCCTGCCGAAGGGCATGATCGTCCGCAACCTGCTCATCGACTACTGGCGCGAAGTTCATCGCCGCTACGGCTACCAGCAGGTCATGACTCCGATGATCATGAACCGCGAACTCTGGGAAACTTCCGGTCACTGGGATCATTACAAAGAAAACATGTACTTCACCAAGATCGACGATGAAGACTACGCCATCAAACCGATGAACTGCCCGGGCGGCATGTTGGTCTATGCCAACGAACCTCATTCCTATAAGGAACTGCCCCTGCGCATCGGCGAACTGGGACTCGTTCACCGTCATGAATTGTCCGGCGCCCTCCACGGCCTGTTCCGCGTCCGCTGCTTCACTCAGGACGATGCCCACATCTTCATGATGCCTAGCCAGATCGAAGACGTCATCCAGGAAACGATCCGCCTCTTCGACGAAGTCTATGCTACCTTCGGTTTGACCTACCACGCTGAACTGTCGACTCGTCCGGACAACTCCATGGGCGACGACGCTACCTGGGAAATGACGACCGATGCCCTGCGCAAAGCCATGGATGACTTCGGCCTCGACTACAGCATCAACGAAGGCGACGGCGCCTTCTACGGTCCGAAGATCGACTTCCACTTGAAGGACTCCATCGGCCGTACCTGGCAGTGCGGTACCATCCAGCTCGATATGCTCCTGCCGGAAAAATTCAACCTGACCTACACCGGGGAAGACGGCCAGAAACACCGTCCGGTCATGATCCACCGCGTCGTCTACGGTTCGATCGAACGCTTCATCGGCATCTTGACCGAAAACTATGCCGGTGCTTTCCCGACCTGGCTGGCTCCGGTTCAGATCAAGATCCTGCCGATCTCTGAAAAACACTTGGCCTACTGCCAGGACGTTGCCAAGAAGATGGAAGCCAAGGGCATCCGCGTCGAAGTGGACGAAAGCAATGAAAAACTGGGTTACAAGATCCGCAAGGCACAGATGGAAAAAGTTCCTTACATGGCCGTCGTCGGCGATAAGGAAATGGAAAACGGTGCCTTCGGCCTGCGCGACCGCTCGAAAGGTGATTTAGGCGACAAGCCGATCGATGACGTCATCGAACACATCCTTCATGTGAGCGCAACTAGAGAAGGCTAATCTCCTTTGTCGAAAGCATGCCCTATGGTAAGCCCTCGAAGGACGAAATCGCTTATACTGTCATTCGCTGTCTCAGGACAGTGAAAAGGGGCTGTTTTTAGGAACAGCCCCCTTTCTTTTTTTTCTATAAAGGAGTTTCTATGATAATCAACTGGTATCCCGGCCATATGGCCAAGGCCAAGCGCCTGATTCAGGAAAATCTCAAAATCATCGACGTCGTCATCGAACTCGTCGACGCCCGCATCCCCTTGAGCAGCACCAACCCCATGATCAAATCCCTCATCGGCGACAAGCCGTCCGTCGTCGTCCTCAATAAGGCCGATTTGGCCGATCCGGCCGTCGTCGACGAATGGGTGGCCTACTATAAACAGCAGGGGAGAAAGGTCATGGCCCTCAATAGCAAAGGCGGCAAGGGAGTCAAACAGCTCGTGTCCCTCATCCGCTCCTTAGCGGCGCCCAAGCTCGAACGCTGGAAGGCACGGGGCCTCAAGAACCGCGCCGTCCGGACCATGATCCTGGGGATCCCCAACGTCGGCAAGTCGACGCTGATCAATAAGTTGTCCCACCGAAGCGCCGCCAAGACGGCCGATAAGCCCGGGGAAACGAAGGGCAAGCAGTGGGTCCACATCGGCGACCAGCTCGACCTCCTCGATACGCCGGGCGTCTTGTGGCCGAAACTTGAAAATCAGACCAGTGCCTACCGGCTGGCCGCAACGGGGGCCATTTCCGACACCGTCTTCGATATGGAAACGGTAATTGCCCAGCTCATCGAACAGCTGACGGCCCAGTACCCGGATGAATTGAAAGGCCGCTATAAACTGGAAGAACTCAGCGACAAACCACTGGAAACGATTGAAGCCATCGGCCGCAAGCGAGGCTGCATCGTCTCCGGCGGCGTCGTCGACTTAGAAAAGACATATAAACTCATTTTGAAGGAATTCCGCGAAGGCGTAATCGGCGCCATTTCCCTCGACCGCCTCGGTGAATTTGAAGGGGATGAATGACATGGACATTGCCAAATTAAAGGTAGCCGACCTGAAAGAGCTGTTGGCCCAAGGCCGGGACATCGAAGCGTTGCTTTCGGCCATGAAGGGCGACGGCCGGGTGTCGGTCCGAAAGCTGGCCGACACCTACATGAAGCGGAAAATCAAGGAAGAAGAGGAACGGGAACGGGTCCTTCACCTCTATGATCCGGAAGGGCAGTATTACCGCCAGGGCCTGTACCATGTGGCCGGTATCGACGAAGCCGGCCGCGGGCCTGCGGCAGGGCCGGTCATGGTAGCCGCCGTCATCCTGCCGCCCTTTTGGGACTGTCCGGGCCTTAATGACAGCAAAAAAGTACAGCCCGCCAAAAGGGCAGAGCTGTACGACAAAATCATGGCCGAAGCCGTGGCCGTGTCGTGTATCGCCAAATCAGAAAAGGACATCGACCGCCTCGACATCTACCATGCGACGATGCAGGCCATGTACGAGACGGTAGAAGGCCTTGCCGTTCCGGCCGAAGCCGTCCTGGTCGATGCCATGCCCCTGCGGGACCTTACGATGCCGCATCGGTCCCTGGTCCACGGCGACGCCTTAAGCGCGTCCATCGCCGCGGCGTCGATCATCGCCAAGGTGACGCGAGACCGGCTGATGGTCGAATACGACAAAAAATATCCCCAGTACGGCTTTGCCGTCCACAAGGGATATTTGACGAAGATGCATATGGAAGCCCTTCGGGAATATGGGCCCTGTCCGATACACCGGCGGTCTTTTGAACCGATCAAGAGCATGGTGCAGGGGCAAGGCAGTTTTTAGCATAACTTTTAGAATAAATCCTTTCGCCACAATAAGATAGCCGCCGTAATCGTACAGATGAGGGCGATGCCGGATACGTAGAAGAAGCCGTTCGCCGTATCTTGGAAGGGGACCTGGACGTTGATGCCCCATAAACTGAAGATAATCGTCGGAACTGCCAGCATGATCGTAATCGAGGCTAAGAATTTCATGACTAAGTTCAGGTTGTTGGAAATGATCGACGCGAAGGTATCGGACATACTCATCAGGATGTTGGAATACATTTCAACCATTTCGATAGCCTGCTTGTTTTCGATGATGACGTCTTCCAGGAGGTCTTCGTCTTCTTCATACATTTTAATGAGATGGTGAAGGGCCGTGTTGCGGCGCAGGCGCATGAGGCGCTCCATGACGATGCCGTTTCCCCTGAGGGCCGATGTGAAGTAGGTCAAGGATTTCTGTAATTCCAAGAGCATGAAAAATTCCTTGTTGCGCATGGAATGGCGCAGTGTTTCTTCGAGATCATCCGTTCGGTGATTGATCTGCATTAAGTAACGAAGGAATAAGGTTGCCGAACGATAGAGTATTTGAAATAAGAAGCGCGTCTTTTTAAAGGTGTGGAACAGGGGATAGGTGTTTTTCGTAAAAGCGCGCATGACTTCCGTCTCCTCGATACAGAGGGTGATGATGAAGTCGGATGTGATGAAGATACCGAGGGGCAGTGTGTCGTAACTGTCCGTTTCCAGGACGACGGGAATGTTGATGACGACGAAGATGTAGTTGTCTTCGATTTCAACGTGGGAACGTTCTTCCGTGTCCAAGGCGGTTTTCAAAACATCGGTGGGGATTTCCGTGACCATGGATACGAGCTGCAAATCGTCGGAATCCGGGTTTACGACGTTGATCCATGAGCCTTTTTCAGCCGATGCCAAGGAAATGTTTCCATCCAAGTGGCCGTTGCTGTGCTTGTAAACTTGAATCATGTTACGGTACTCTCCCTTTCTGCAGAATCAGGGCCTCTAACCCCAAATTCTAATATAATCATTAATCTTTCGTTCGTCAACCCTTTTGGGGATTTTTTACACAATCTTTGTCTGTCCCGGCGGCGAAGAGGTGCGGCTGGCGACGGACGGCTAATTATGGTATGATAACTATACGAAAAAATAAGGGGAGGCCTGCGTATGACCAGAAAATTCGTACTCACGGCTGATGAAGAGAGTAAACTATTATGCAGTTATTAAAAATGGAGCTGAGAGGCTTCAAATCCTTTGCCGATAAGACAATTTTGAACTTTGATAAGGGTATTACGGCCATCGTCGGGCCCAACGGCAGCGGTAAGAGCAACATTTCCGATGCCGTCCGCTGGGTCATGGGGGAACAGAACATCCGCCAACTGCGGGGCCAGCGTGCCGAAGACATCATCTTTGCCGGTACACAAACCCGCCGGCCTCAGGGTGCGGCCGAAGTATCGCTCTATTTTGATAACAGCGACCATGCCCTGGACACGGAATTTACGGAAGTCGTCGTCACCCGGCGCCTCTTTCGGTCCGGTGACAGTGAATACTATATCAACCGTCGGCCGTGCCGCTTAAAGGATATCCATATCCTTTTTGCCGACACCGGTATCGGTCAGGATTCCATGGCCGTCATCGGCCAGAACCGCGTCGATCGCATCTTGAACAGCAAGCCTGAAGAACGGCGGGTCATCTTTGAAGAAGTGGCCGGCATCAGCCGCTTTAAGGGGCGAAAAGCCGAAGGCCTGCGAAAAATTGCGGAAACGGAACGCAATTTGGAACGCATCGGCGACCTTACCAGTGTCCTCGAAGAGCAGCTGGAACCCTTGCAGAAACAGGCTGAAACACTGAAGGAGTTCCGAACCCTCGACAGCGAACGACTGGCCTATGAAGGAACTTTGACCTTGCAGGAGCTGCGCAACAGCGAACGCCTCTTGGCCAAAGCCGAAAACAGCCGCCAGTCGGCATCGGCGGAAGAACAGGAAGCGGCCAAAGCATTGACCGATGCCGAACAGCGGCGCAAGGCCCTCATGGCCTCCATGGCGGCGGAAGAAGAAAAACTGCGTCGCCTCGATGAAGAAGCCATGGCCGTGCACAACGAATTGGACAGCCTGACCCATCGCCAGGAAGCCTGCATTCAGCGAAAAGCCGAACTGGCTGAGCAGCAGGCTGCCGATGAAAAGGATGAAGGCCAGCTCCAAGAGCGGCAGACGTCTTGGGAAGCCAAGGAGAAAGAACTGCGGCAGCAGAAGGAACAAAAGGAAACCGAGCTGGCAGCGGCTCAAAAGGCCCTGGCCCTGACCGAAACCTTAGTCACCCAAGCGGACGACAAGGCTAAACAAGCTGCCGACGCCCTAAAGGAACGCCTCGATGCCAATTCCAGCCGCAGCCGCGACGCCTTCATGCTGCGCCGCGACCGCGATGACCTGCGCCGCCGCTTAGAAGAAAATGCCGACGCCTGTGAAGAAGCCCTTCGCGCTTTCGAAGAAAAAAAGCAGGCCTTGGAAGACTTGAAGGGCCGTAGTCAGGCCGTCGAAGATCGAAGAGACCAGTGGCAGCAACGCCTTCGAGACCGGGAAAAGGAGGTTGCCGCTCAGAAGGAGGCCGCTGCCAAGGCGCAGGCCCTCCTGGAGGACGTCGAACGGGACTATCGCCGTCTTCGCAGTGACGTCGACGGGGCTCAACAGCGCATCGGCGTCTTACGGAGCATGGAACAAGAACACGAAGGCTTGGGCCGGGCCGTCAAGGTCGTCCTTACGGCATCGCAGCCCTGGCGCAGCGAGCTTTGCGGCGCCGTCGGCGAATTATGCCGCATTCCCGGTAAGTTTGCCGTCGCCGTCGACATTGCCCTGGGCGCCGCGGCCCGGTACGTCGTGGCCGAAAACGAAGGGGCGGCCAAACAGGCCATTTCCTATTTAAAAGAAAAGAAAGCCGGCCGGACGACCTTCCTGCCCCTGGATACCCTGAGAAACCGGACGCGGACCGCCGATGAAGAACGGGCCGCGTCGGAAAAAGGCATCCTGGGTTTTGCCTCTGATGTCATTACGTATGAAGAAAAATATAAGACGGTCTTTACGTCTTTATTGGGGAAGACACTCTTGGCCGATACGATGGACACGGGGTCGGCCGTCGCCAAGAAGTACGGCCACCGTCTGCGCATCGTCTGCCTCGACGGCACGCAGTTCAATGCCGGCGGCTCCCTGACCGGCGGCAGTACGCGAAATCAGGAAGGCTCCCTCATCAGCCGCAGAGCCTTGATGGAAGACTTGCAGCAGCACCTTGACGACGGTCAAAAAAAGCTCCAAGGGTTGACGGAAAAGGGCAAGGCTTTGCGCCGAACGGCTGAAGAAGGGAAACAGGTCTTGGCGGCGGCCGAAGAAGGCCTGCAAAAGGCCAAGCAGGAATCGGGCCAGGCCGCATGGCAGGCTGCGCAGCTCGCTTCGGAATTGCGCGACCTTGAAAAGACCGTGACCGATATGGATAAGCGCGTCGAAGCCCTTGACACGGCCCGCGCGGATATCCAAGCCGACCTCGTTTCCAAAGAAAAGGCGCTCTCGGCCCTGGAAGAAGAACCGGAAACGGACATTCACCAGTGGCAGGCCGCAGCCGATGCCGCCCAGGCCGAAGCAGAGCGGTGCCGGAAGAACCTGACGGAATGTCAGATCACGGCGGCGACCTTAAAAGAACAGGTCCGCCATGGGGAAGAACAGCTGACTCAGCACGCTTCCTGGCAGGACGAATTGACGAGTCAGCAGGAAATCCTTGCACAACGGCGTAAGGACCTTCGCGAGCGCCGCCAAACGACGGAAAGGCTCTTACAGGAGCTGGCTCAGAATATCGAAGTGAAGAAGGCCGAAACGGCTCGTTCCGATGAGGCCAAAGAAGCTTTCTATAAGTGCCGCAGCGAACGGCTGCAGCAGAGCCATGACCTGGACGAACTCGTCGACGACCTGCGTAAGCGCAGTCAGACCTGGCAGCAGCGCCTCAATGCTGCCGATATCCAGATGGAAAAATATAAGAGCGATATCAGTCATCATGAAGAACGGCTGGCCATGCAGGGCCTGAGTCGGCAGGAAGCCATGGATCGGCGCCGCGAAGGCTCGCTGAAAGAGCTTCACGACAAGGTCAGTCAGTTAAAATCACAAATAACGGCCTTAGGTACCATCAACCCGGCTGCCGAAGACGACTATCAGGCAGCCCTGGATAAACAAGAATTTTACAAGAAGCAGTGCCTCGATTTAGAAGAATCGAGGGAAAAGCTGCGGGCCGTCGTCGCCGACATCGACAAGGCCATGGCCGACCAATTCGGTCAGGCCTTTCAAGATATCGGCGTCCATTTCCAGCAGATTTTCAGCTGCCTCTTTGAAGGCGGAACGGCCCATTTGGCCCTGACCGATAAAGAACACATCTTAGAGTCCGGCGTCGAAATCTACATCCGGCCGCCGGGAAAGAAACAGCAGTCTCTGACCCTCCTCTCGGGGGGCGAACGAGCCCTTACGGTCATCGCCCTGCTCCTGGCCTTTTTGGCCTTTCATCCGGCGCCGTTCTGTCTGGTCGACGAAGTAGACGCGGCCCTCGACGAAGCCAATGTAGAGCGCATGGCCAAGTATCTCCAGAATTACAGCGGCTCGACGCAGTTCATCGTCATCACCCACCGCCGCAAGACGATGGAAGCGGCCAATACGCTCCTCGGCGTCACCATGGAAGAAAAGGGCGTATCGCGGCTGCTGTCGGTCAAAGTAGATGAATTATTAAAGGAAGGAACATGATCATGGGATTTTTTTCAAAACTTCGAAAAGGCTTAGAAAAGACGAAACACTCGCTCATTCAAAACATAGAGACCGTCGTCCGCGGCTACGCGAAAATCGACGACGACATGTATGACGACTTGGAAGCGGTCATGCTGACCGGCGACATGGGCGTCGAAACGACGGAATACCTCCTCAATCAGATCCGGACCGGCGTCAAGAACCGGGATATCAAAGACGGGAACGACGTCGTACCTTACCTTGAAGGGTGCATCGTCAAGCTTTTGAATGAAAACGATGAACCCCTGCCGGAAACGGAGGGGACACGGGTCATCTTCGTCGTCGGCGTCAACGGCGTCGGCAAGACGACGACCATCGGTAAGTTAGCGAAATACTATGAAGAACAGGGGAAATCGGTCATGCTGGCTGCCGGCGATACCTTCCGGGCCGCCGCGTCGGAACAGCTGACCATCTGGGCCGAACGGGTCGGCGCTCCCATCGTCAAGCATCAGGAAGGAGCCGATGCGGCTGCCGTCGTCTTCGACGCCACGGCTTCGGCGAAAGCCCGTAACATCGATATCCTCCTGGTCGATACGGCAGGCCGATTGCAGACTAAGTCCAACCTCATGGAAGAACTGCGGAAAATGGCCCGCATCGCCGGCCGCAACATCGATGGGGCTCCCCAGGAAACGCTGCTCGTCCTCGATGCCACGACGGGACAGAATGCCGTCAGCCAGGCCAAGCTCTTCGGCGACGTCGTGCCCTTGACCGGCGTCGTCCTGACCAAGCTCGACGGCACGGCCAAAGGCGGCGTCATCCTGTCGATTAAACGGGAACTGGGCGTCCCCGTCCGCTGGGTCGGCGTCGGCGAAGGCGTCGACGATCTTCGTCCCTTCGATGCTGCCCAGTTTGCCGATGCCCTCTTCGACAAGAACGTCGCCGCCCGTGAAGAGGGTGGCGAATAAGGAGGGAGGAGGTCATGACCATCGTCGAAGACATGGGCTCGAAACTTGCGGCCCTGCGCCGGGAACGGCCCCTCATTCATCACATTACGAACTTTGTCACCATGGACGACTGCGCCAATGCGACCCTGGCCATCGGCGCCTCGCCGACGATGACCAATTCCGTCGAAGAAGTCGCCGAAATGGCGGCGGCCGCGAAAGCACTGGTCCTCAATCTGGGCACCCTCCAGCAGTGGACCCTGGAGGCCATGATCCTGGCCGGAAAGGCGGCAGCCCGTAAGGGCGTTCCCATCATCTTCGACCCTGTCGGGGCCGGCGGGACGACCTTTCGCACGGAAGCGGCCCTGCGCCTGGTCCGGGAACTACCCCTTTCGGTCATCCGCGGCAATGCGGCGGAAATCACCTGCCTGGCCGATCATAAGAGCGGCCGCAACCTCGGCGTCGACAGCCTGGTCCGTCCCGTCGACGGTACGTTGGCGGCCGACCTTGCCCAACAATTGGGAACGACCATTGCCATTACCGGCGCCGTCGACATCATTTCCGACGGCAAGCAGACGGCTGCCGTCCACAACGGCTGCCCCATGCTGACCTATGTGTCCGGTACGGGCTGCATGACGTCATCCCTCATCGGCTCCTTTGCCGCCGTCAGCGACGCCTTTACGGCAGCTGTCGCCGGCGTCACGGCCATGGGCATCGGCGGCGAACTGGCCATGGAAAGAGGCGGAAGTGCCGGGCCCGGTTCTTTTCACGCCCGCCTCTTCGATGCTTTTTACAGCCTGAATGGCGATCTGTTGCAACAGTATGGAAAGGTCTTGATTACCCATGAACAATGTTGAACTTAAAAGAATGACGGTGACGGCTATCTTCATCGCCATCGGAGTCTTGCTGGCTCCCTTCGTTTCATTTCCCTTCGGCGGGGCCCGCGTCTTTCCCCTGCAGCATCTCATCAACGTCCTCTTAGCCGTCCTCGTCGGCTGGCGCTATTCGACGGCCGGTGCCTTCTGCATCTCGTCGATCCGCATGGCTATGGGCGTCGGGACGGTCCTTGCCTATCCCGGCAGCATGATCGGCGCCGCCTTGGCCGGTATCTTCTATAAAAGGACGGGATCCATCTGGGGGGCCGTTGCCGGTGAAATCATCGGGACCGGACTTTTAGGCGGCCTCATCGCTTATCCCGTGGCGGCCTTCGTCTTAGATTCTAAAGCCGTGGCCCTGTGGTTTTTTATCGTCGCTTTTTTACCCAATACCTGCCTCGGTGCCGCCTGCGGAGCCTTGTTATACCGCTTTTTGCCCATCCGGAAACTGGCTGGCCAATTGGAAAAATAATAATTACAACTTGTTTAGAGCCGTATATTGACTTATATGGTGCGGTATATTAAACTATAAATTGGTACTGGGTTTTATGTTTGAGTTTCAGAGACAGTATGTTATATTTTTGTGAGTAGGATGTGTTTACATGACAGAAGATATCCGCGCCAAGATTCTGGCGGAAGCCTTGCGTGAAATCGACCGGCATGGTTCTGAGTTTCACATGGATGATTTAGCCCGCAAGCTGCGCATCAGTAAGCGAACCTTGTACGAATATTTTTCGTCAAAACAGGAAATCGTGGAAGAAGCGATCAGTTCGTTTCTTGAAAGGGTCTACCAATACCATCGGGAGCTCGTCGACGATGACAACCTGACCTGTGAAGAGAAATTGATTGCCTATTTCGACGTGCCCAATGAAAACTGGCAGGTCTTGTCGGTCCGGAAGGTCTGCGATCTCTTAGTGAAGATGCCCGACGTCTGGGAACGCCTGCAGTCCCGCTACAAAAAGGATTGGAGTCTCTTGGAACAGCTCCTCGATGAAGCTCAGCAGACAGGAGAATTCAAGCCTTTTGACAAGCTCCTGTTATTGCGCATGCTGCACAGCGCAGCCGATGATATCATCGATTATTTCAATGATGTCAATCAAGATTCCAGTTTTAGTGATTATATGAAACGTTGTATAAAGGTCTTATTATACGGCATTAAAAATCAGGAATCGAAAGAAATAGGAGGAAAAAAAGATGATACAAAAACGCAAACTTGCGACGATGAGCGTTGCCGTCCTGACGGTTGCGGCGCTCTTGGCCGGCTGTGGTGCTGATAAAGACGCAACTAAAGCGCCCGTTGCTGTCAATACGTATAAAGTCGTCGCGTCAGACACGCCCGTTCGAGCTGAATACAGCGGTACCGTATCGGCGATGGATAAGGTTCCCGTTCAGCCGAAGATTTCCGGCCGCGTCGTAGAAAAGTACGTCCAGGGCGGTCAGGATGTCACGGCCGGTCAGGCCTTGTTCCGCATCGACAGCCGTACGTACGATGCCGCCTTGGCTCAGGCAAAGGCAACCCAAGCCCAGTCCGAAGCCAATTTAGCCAATCAGCAGCTCAATCTCCGCCGTTACCAGGCCCTGGCCAGCCAGGATGCCGTTCCGCAGCAGACCGTAACCGACCAGGAAGCGGCTACGCGCCAACAGGCAGCCGTCGTCGCGGCTAACGCGGCCCAGGTCGATGCCGCTCAGGATAACGTCGATGATACCATCGTCTATGCGCCCTTCAGCGGCAAGCTGAACGTCGATGACGTGCCTATCGGCACCTTTGCGACAGCCGGTTCGACGGCACTGGTCACCATTTCGTCGACCAATCCGGTCTACGTCGAATTTTCCATCAGTGAAGCCGAATACCTGCAGATGACCAAACAGGGGGCAGACGGCAGTAACTGGGGCGACCACCTCCTGCTCCGCCTGAGCGACGGCACGATGTATCCTTATGAAGGCCGCATTGCCCAGGTCAACCACGGCATGGACGGCAACTCCGGTTCGATCATCGTCAAAGCCGTCTTTGACAACCCGGAAAACCTGCTCATCCCCGGCCTGTATGCTACGGTCGTTTCCGATACGCAGATTCAGCGCAATGCCTTGTCCGTCCCGCAGCGGGCTGTTCAGCAGACCCTCGGTAAATACTACGTTTCCGTCATCGACGGCAACGGACAGGCTCAGACTCGGGAAGTCACGCCGGGCCAGAAAGTCGGTAAATTCTGGATCATCACCAGCGGGCTTCAGAGCGGCGATATCGTCATCGTCGACGGCTATCAGAAAGCAAAGGGAGCGACCCTCGACCAGCACTTGCTGACCAAGGCGGATATCGACAACGATAACTCCAATACGGCTTCTGACTCGTCGTCAAACAAGTAGGGAGGCGAGACCGTGATATCAAAGTTTTTTATTGACAGGCCTATTTTCGCCGTCGTCATTTCCCTGATCATTTCCATACTCGGTCTGCTTTCCATCGCAACCCTGCCGGTCGCGAAGTACCCGAACGTTACGCCGCCCCAAGTCCGCGTGTCGGCATCTTACCCCGGGGCAAACGCCGAAGTCATCGGCACGACCGTCGCCAGCGTCATCGAACGCCAAATGGTCGGTGTCGACGACCTGGTCAGCTTGGAAAGTTCCAGTAATGACAACGGGACCTATTCGCTGACGGCCCAGTTCGAAACGGGCAGTGACGGCGACATGGATACGGTCAATACCCAGAACCGAGTCAGCCAGGTTTCTTCGACCCTGCCGTCAGAAGTTACGGCGACGGGCGTTACGGTCCAGAAGTCGACGAGTTCCATGGCCATGGTATTCGCCCTCGTTTCGCCGAATGGGTCGTACGACGCTACGTTCATGAAGAACTATGCGACCCAGTACTTCATGGATGCCTTGAAATCCGTTCCCGGCGTCGGCAGTGTCCAGGAATTCGGTTCGGACTATGCCATGCGTATTTGGCTCAATCCGATGAAGATGAGTATCTTGAACGTCACGCCGACAGACGTCATCTCGGCCATTTCGGCCCAGAACACCCAGGCTGCCGTCGGTACCATCGGCGCTCAGCCGTCGGCTAACAACCAGACCTATCAGTACACCATGCGTACCGACGGTCGTCTGCAAACGGCCGAACAGTTTAAGAACGTCATCATCCGCACCAACTCCGATGGGACTATGGTCCGCGTCGGCGACGTAGCGGAAGTCAACTTAGGTTCGAAAGACTACAGCGTCACGTCCAAACTCAATGACAGTAATGCTGCCGGCTTCATGGTCAGCCTGACGTCTGACGCCAACGCCATGCAGTCTGTCAGCGGTGCGAAAGCCGTCCTTGAAAAGGCCAAGGAATCCTTCCCGTCCGATATGGACTATGAAGTCGTATACGACAGCACGAAGTTCGTCCGGGCCTCCATCGAAGAAGTTATCCAAACCTTCATCGAAGCCCTGCTCTTGGTTGCCCTCATCGTATACCTCTTCCTCCAGAGCGGCCGGTCGACACTCATTCCGTTGATCGCCGTCCCGGTATCCCTTCTCGGGACCTTTGCCCTCTTTTCCGTCCTTGACTTTTCCATCAACACCTTGACCTTGTTCGCCATGGTCTTGGCTATCGGCCTCCTCGTCGACGATGCCATCGTCGTCATCGAAGCCGTTGAATATGAAATTAAATACAACGCCCGAAGTCCGCGAGAGGCGACGATCATCGCCATGGAAAACGTACAGAACCCGGTTATCGGCGTCGCCTGCGTCTTGGCTTCGGTCTTCATCCCTGTCGCTTTCCTAAGCGGCATGAGCGGTATCCTCTACCGCCAGTTCGCCTTGACCATTGCCGTCTCGGTCCTCATTTCGGCCTTCGTCGCCCTGACCCTGACGCCGGCCATGTGCGCGACCATCTTGAATATCCATAAGCCCGAAGAAAATCCCAAGGGGATTTACAAATTCTTCAATAAATTCAATGAATGGTTCGACCGCCTCATCGCAGGCTATGGCAAGATCCTGGCTCACTTGCAGCTCCACCTGCGCTGGTGCGTCGTCTTCCTGATCGTCATCAGTGCGGCTACCCTCGGCGTCTTCCGGGTCATGCCGACGGGCTTCGTACCGGCTGAAGACAGTGCCTTCGTCATGATGGATATCACCCTTCCGGAAGGCATTTCTCAGACGGAAACGAAGAAAATCAGTGAAGACATGGGTAACTGGCTCAAAGAACAGCCCGGCGTATCGACGGCCATGAATATCGTCGGCTACGGCCTTCTGGCAGGCGGCCAGAAGTCGAACGCCGCCGCTGCCTTCATCGGCCTTGACGACTGGGATGAACGGACGACGAAGGATCTCTCCGTCGACGCTTTGATGGGTAAAATCATGGCCCGCGGCGCCCAGATTCCGCAAGCCTCGATCATCGCCTTAAACCCGCCGCCAATCGACGGCATGGGTACGTCGTCAGGCTTCACCATGCAGCTCGAAGACCGGGGCGGCCATACGACGGCCGAACTGTCAGAAACGGCACAGAAAGTCATCGCCGCTGCCCGTCAGCGTCCGGAAATCGGTTCGGTCTACACCGCTTTTGCGGCGGATACACCGGGCTATGAGCTCGAAATCGACCGCGACAAAGTCGCCCGTGAAGGCGTCTCCCTGAGCGACCTCTATTCGACGCTCCAGTCCTTCTACGGTTCCTATCAGGTCAATGACTTCACCATCTTTGGCCGTAACTTCAAGGTTATCGTCCAGGCTTCTCCGGAATTCCGTGAAACCGTCGATGCCAACAACCATATCTATGTCCGCAACTCGAGCAACCAGCTCGTTCCGGTATCGAATTTCGTTCGTCCGAAACCGATGGGATCGGCATCGATCATCACTCGTTTCAATGACTATCCGGCTATTACCATCCAAGGGGCTCCGGCCAATGGCTACAGCTCCGGCGACGCCATTAAAGCCTTGGAAGAAATCGCAGCCGATACCCTCGGCGAAGGCTATGCCTACGAATGGAGCGGCATGAGCCGTGAAGAAATCGAAGCCGGCAACAAGACGGTCTACGTCTTTGCCTTGGCCATCCTCTTCGTCTTCCTCGTCTTGGCAGCCCTCTATGAAAGCTGGAAAGTTCCCTTTGCCGTACTATTCAGTCTGCCGGCCGGTGTCTTTGGGGCAGCCGTCTTTGCCTACCTCCTGAGCCAGCAGAACAACATCTACTTCCAGATCGGTATCCTGGCCGTCATCGGCCTGGCTGCCAAGAACGCCATCCTGATCATCGAATACGCCAAAGTCCGTGTCGATGAGCGCGGCATGGATCCCGTGTCGGCTGCTATTGAAGCCGCCAAGATCCGTCTGCGCCCGATCATCATGACGTCCCTGGCCTTCGTCGTCGGCTCCATCCCGCTGGCCATGGCCTCCGGTGCCGGTGCTGCATCCCGTGTCAACATGGGGATCACCGTCGTCTTCGGTACGTCCGTTGCGACTATCGTCGGCGTCTTCCTCATTCCCATGATGTTCATCATCGTCGAAAACTTTGGACATAAAAAGGTGAGACCAAAGAGTGAAGTCGGACGGCTGAAAGACATGTAGCCTCCGGTTCATACCTTGTTTTATACTATCAGCACGCTCTGTCCTTTTGGGCAGGGCGTGTTTTTTTGTAGCTTCCATCCGTCTTTTTTGATCCGCCGAAAGTATGGAAAAGGGGATACAGAGGCCGTACATCTATCGGTTTTGACACACTTTGTATTGACAGAATCCGACTTTCTATGTTATATAGTAATGAGGTAAATGAGAAATCCGTCTTTTACCATGGCTGACATCGGAGGGACTGCACCGCGAGTCCCGGAGATCCGGTCATGGCAGCTGTTTTCCTTTCACAGGCATGAATCACTGTCGGCACGATCTAAATAGTGTAAGCCTTTTCCCTTGGAGGGAAGAGTCCTTATAGCGTTTTATGGTGGTAAAAAAGGAGGCAACAATATGAATGTATTCTCACGATTTATGAAATTGGCCGTCGTCGTGGCAGTCAGCCTTTTGGCGATGGCCGTCCTCGGTGGCTGCGGCAGCTCCGACAAATTTGCCGGCGAATGGACCGGTACCGGGCGCTACAACCAGACCGATTTTGACTGCTTTTATGATTTAAAGATCGAGAAAGACGGCAATGGCAACGGTTATACCATCGAACAGACCCGCTCCTATTGGAATGCCAAGGAAAGCATAAGCGGCAGCAGCGCGTCCTACAGTTGGCAGAATGAAACGGAAAAACTGACGGGGAATCTCCAAAACGAGGTATTGGAAATTTCGGGCAATACCCAGGCATCCCTGACCTATAACGAAGAAAAAGAAGAACTCCAGTATAAGACCGGCGATTCCATCATTACCCTGCAAAAGAGCAAAGACGCAGCCGGTGACTTGGATTCCTTTAAAAATCGTCAAAAAGAAGAACTGCTGGATAAGTTGAATAAAGAGGGGAAAAACTTCTCTTTTACAGAGTAAACAGGTATTTTAGGGTATAAGGAGGTAATCAAATGCGTTCACTGTCAAAATTCATGAAATTGATTGTCTTTGCTGCTGTCAGCATTTTTGCCGTTGCCTTTCTTACCGGCTGCTTTAATTCGAAAAGCGTCGACTATTCCGGTCAATGGGTCGGCTACGGAAAAACGGGGTTCCCGAAAGAAATGGACTGCGTCTATGATGTCAAAATTGAAAAGAATAACGATGGCTATATCGTCAGCTTAGAACGGAGTAATTGGGAATTAAAAGATATTCCCGATCCGGGCTTAATCGACAGCATCGTCAACCAGGACAATCAGCAGTATGAATGGACGACGATGAAGGAAATGAACCTCAAGGCAGAGGAAAAAGATAACACCCTTACGACGACGACGGAAAATCCCCTGACCTTTACCTATCAGGAAAAAGACGGTGTCTTGGAACTGTCCTTTAAAGACTATTCCCATCAGGATGAACAGGTAACGGTACAGCTTCATAAGGCTGTGAAGGGAGAAATAGAAGACTTTAAGAACCGCTCGAAAGAAGACCTTATAAAGGCCATGACACCGGAAAATCGCCATTCCTTCAAGGAATGATCGTGACCGAGGTCAAAAGGAATAACATGACATGAAAAAAGGACTGCCGATTCAAAAAGATGAATCAGCAGTCCTTTGACGTATAAGCGATTATTACGCCGTTAGCAGGATTCTGACAAGACCCGTTCTTTTAATTCCAAATAGCGGGTCGTAAAATACGGTGTCAGCTGGGCTTCGCGCAGGTCGTTGCCGAAGGGGCGGCGGCTGATGGAAAGGATGGGCGGGCTCTGGATCCGTTTGGCAACGGCAAAGCCCGAGAGGAGACGCCACCACCGTTCGAGGTCGTCGATGAATTCCTTGGCTGTCGGAAATAATTGGTGGACGTCGACAGTGCAGCCGATGTTCTTTTCCAGGGTTCCGTCGAGATACCAGGTCAGGATCGATTCGGGCGTAGCCCTTTGCCAGCGTTCGACGAAGGCGGCGAAGAGGTAGTCGTGATAGGGATAGATGAGGGGGTCGCCCTGTCCCTTGGTGATATCCTGTTTGTTCGACAGTTCGGCGCTGGGGACGATGTCGATGCTGCCCTGAGGGACGACATGGCGGCCGAAGACCTCGTCGTTGAGGTAGTGGGCCAGTTCGTAGACCTGATGCTTCCAGAGATCAGCCGTGGCGGCTAAATAGCCGGCGCTGTCGCCGTAGAGGGTGGCATAGCCGACAGACGTTTCGGCCTTATTGGCGTTGCACGTGAAGACGCCGCCAAAGGAGGCTGCCGCAGCGGCCAAGATGCGGCTCGAGCGGTCCCGGGCCTGGATGTTTTCTTCGATGAAGCTGGTCAAGGCGAGGCTTCCCTTTTCCTTTTCGCCCTGATGGAGGACGGTTTCCCTGAACTGCTTGCGCGTCAGCTCCAGGCTGTCCTGGACGGGGATGACCGTATACAGGCAGCCGATGTTGTCGGCCAGTTCTTTGGCCAGGCTCTTGGTCGTGTCCGAATTGTAGCAGCTGGGCATGTTGACCAAGAGGATGTCCTCCGGCGGCAGGACCGTCGCATAGAGGGCGGCGTTGACGGCCGAATCGATGCCGCCCGATACGCCGATGACGACTTTATGGACACCGATGGCATCCATGAAGTGCTTGAGGCCGTAGTGGAGGCTGTCGTAAATATCTTCAATCTGGGACTTTTCCGGCTGCACCTGAGACGGAGACGTAAAGGTCTGCGTCGTTTCGTCAAAGTCGACGAGGAGGAGCTCTTCCGTAAAGGGCTTGCAGGCGCTGTGGTGGCTGCCGTCTTTTTGGTAGGTGCTGCTGGCGCCGTCAAAGGTATAGATGTTCTTGCCGTTGTTCTGGATGCCTGTACAGTTGACGTAGACTGCCGGGCAGTGAATCTTGTCGATGGCCTGGCCGAAGAGGCGGTGGCGGCGTTGGGTTTTTCCTAAGGTAAAGGGCGAGTTTGAAATATTGACGAACAAGTCGATATCGTACATCTTGCCTAAATAGTGCATCGGTTTGAAAGGATAGTTTTCATCCCAGCTGTCTTCGCAGATGAGGGGGCCGATGCGGAACTTGCGGCCGTCGTCGAAGGAAATCTGGACGGGCGACAAGAAGTCTTCCGGGAAGGCGTGCCGTTCCTGGGCGACTTCGATGAGGGACGTAAAGTAGCGGATGTCGCTGAATTCCCGGTAATTGGGAAGGAGGGTCTTGATGTAGAAGGGGTAGGGCGAACGGGCAGGGGACAGCCATTGGCCGTTGTAGGCGATGAACATGGCGTTATATTTTCGCGTCCGGCCGTCGAGGTTGACCCGGTCCGTTTCTTTGGCTACGTTGCCGAAGATGATGGCCATGCCCTGAGACAGGTCGCGGATTTCTTCGCCGAAGCGGACGCATTCGTCGATGTAATCGGGCTGGTCCCAGATGTCGCCGATGAAGTAGCCGGGAATGGCAAGTTCCGGGAAGACGACGATGTCACAGCGGGCTGCCTTGGCCTTGGCGATGAAGTCCTTCATGACCGCCGCGTTCTGCCGAGGATTGCCGGGATAGACCCGGGTCTGGGCGAGTGCTATTTTAAACAAGGAAAAGCCTCCTTTTCATAGGTGAGAATCTATATACTACCTCATCTTATCATAAAACGGTAGCTGCGAAAAGGTTGGCCGCCTGCGGTCGGCGAAAAAAACATGACAGAATGGCGTCCTTGCGGTATACTTAATGTATTATCAATTCAGACCTTTAACTAAGGTTAATTCGATAAAATGGCCTAGTTGTGCTACTTTTATTTAAAACATACGTTCCGTGCAATGGTTGCTTTTGTCGTAATAAGCACTTCATAAGCACTTATTCAGTCCATGATTGTGCTTGCTTCTTCGTCCATACTGGGGAGATAGTTGAAGTACAGATTCAAGGTCGTAACGATGTTTGTGTGCCCTAAACGACGACTAACGACCTTTGCATTAATACCGTGTTTTAATAATTGTGTCGCGTGGTAGTGTCGGATATCATGGAACGTCATTCCTTCTGGCATTCCTGCTTCTTTAAATACGATGCTGTTCAAAAAGCTCAGTGTCTTGTAGGGAACAGGGCTTTTTGGGTGTCTAGGTGTCGAAAAGACATATTCACTTGTACGCTGGAGTGTGTCGAGCATCTCAAATGCCTTTGGTGTCACATGTATTGTTCGATACGAAGATGACGTTTTTAGGGGAGCATCTGCATCATTAAAACCTAATTGATTATTGATCGTGATTGTCTTGTTGTCTCTATCAATGGCATTCCATTTCAGACCTCGTAATTCACCGCTTCTCATGCCCGTGACGGATGCAAGGTATATAATGACTCCATACCATTGTTGTCGTTTCATTGCACACTCAACGAGCCTTTCAAACTCTTCAGGTGTCGGGAGAATCATTGTGCTTGCTTTAGGGGCGACACGGGGAAAAGATATCTCGGCTTCTTTAAAGACATTCTCGGTGATATAGTTTCTTTTCAGGGCAAAGTTAAATATAGTTGCCCACACCGTTTTTCGTAACTTTAATGTTGATATGGCTACTCGCTTGCCTTTTATTTCTCGTGTAAAATGTTCTTCTATCATGGTCTTTGTTATGTTCTCCATGAGCATTGAAGCTCCGAAAGAACGGATAAGAGTACTACACATCATCATGTACATTCTCAGGGTCGATGCGGCTAATTGCGTACTCTTAAATTCTAAAAAGTCCTCGCAGATATCTTTAAGATTCTTTTTGTTTGTCGGGGTACTGTTAGAACCACCTAGACCATAAGTGGCCTTGAGGTGCGCCATAGCTTCGATGACTTCTCTTTTTGTGTCTCGTGTTATCGTCTTTCGCTTTTGTTTGCCGTCTATCCCAACCCCAATCGTGATTGTGGCCTTATAGCGGCCTGATGGGGTACGTGATATAGAGCCTTCACCTTTGTTTCTTCTTTGTCGTTTCAGAGCCATATTCTAATCATTCCTTTCAGCTTCAAAAATTCTAAAAAATCTACATGCCCTTACGTATTACTGATCGCGGCGGCGCGTCCCCCGTATGCCTTTTGTGCGCCTTCTGACTCGCATTGTGTCTTATCGTCCCTTGCGATTCATTGCGCTCTTACAGCTACATAGGTATCAAGCAAGATACCTAGAATTGTACTGACCATTACAATCTATAATATCTCATACAAGGCACTGTCTAGCTTACTGATATCATAGGTGCTTATGTGGTGCTTGTCAACGATTATCAACGCATGTAAACATATTATTTTTATATGATTCACACGGATGCGTGTAGATTTGTTGCGTGTATTATAATGTTTTGTTGTTATTTTTTTATCGATAGTTAGTTAACTAACTATTAGGTGAGCAAAGGTGCAGGGCGGAGGTGTTAGGGCTTGAACATTTGTTCAGTTGCTCTTGAACATGCATTCTGTCATCTGTTGCTTTTTAGTACGCTAAAGTACTAAAACATCTCTTAGAATCTCATAGACTCTTACAGCACCTTACACATCTCATAGAATTGTACTGGCCATTACAATTTCTAACAGTCCTATAGACACATCATTAAAACGCCTGTATAGTAATATTAGACACTATCGGACTTACTAGAATCTGACAGACGTAAAGAGCTTAAAAGAAGACAGAAGAAGGAAGACAACAACAAAGGCAACAAAACAGTCTTAAAATACCTTTGAAAGGATGTAGATAGTTATGTTTGGTTATATCATCTTACTAATTATTGTTATGGCTATTTTCAACGTATTCTATTCTCTGGATCTCCACGAAAACATACGCGCTATTATGACTATTGGACTCTTTTATTGTCTTATCCGTTCGACGGAAGATTATAGATACCATGAATACAAACAGGCTGTAAAGTATCTTGTTGGCGTCATAGTCTGTATAGTCGTGATAGCCTTGTCGTTCTAGGCAAATTTTAAAGGCCCTGTAAAAGCAACTATTAATAGTGCTAATACAGGGCCTTTTTGTTGGTGTTTGTGTCGTGTTTTGTTGTCGTTATCCTTTTAGCTATTGTCTTGTATATATCTTTCTATTAACTGTCTAATAACCTTGGCTTGCGTCTGGGCTTTACGTGCTACGATTTGACGGAGTTTGTCGCGTACTTCTTTGGGTACTCGTACTTGTATCATTACATCTTTATGTTTGTCTTCCATGTTTTCACATCCTTTCTAAACTATAAATATGTCTATCCATTGGTATACATATCATATCATGAAAAGCTTTCTATGTCTAGATTAATCGCATAAAATAGCCGTTTTTTAAAGTCTTCAAAAATATTTTGAAAAAAGGCTTGACATAATGTATACCCACTGATATACTATACTCAACAAAGGGGCACAAGAGAAACAACAAAAGCCCCAAAAATTTTTAATCTCAATGTATATCCAGTGATATACAGAAAGGACGGAAAGAAAATGACACAAGAAATGGAATTACAGAACGCAATCATTAAGGTTGACAAGGCTACTGAAAAATTGGCAATGGCAATGGTATACGACGATTTTGATGTACTGTCTTATCGCATAGCGGTTTGCAGAGTCGAATTGAACACGGCGGTACGTGAGTATCTATCAGTATTAACAGGCAACGAATATCGTGAAGAGGCGGCGCGAAAGATTGATGACGCTTACACGAAAGAGGCCCAAAAAAAGGCGAACACATGGGCTTGGGTATTTGGGAAAAAAGAAGAAAGAAAGGACGGAGAAAAATAAATAGTGTCGAAACAAGGGACTAAAATCCCTTGTCTAGGTAAGACGGCAACTTGCCTACTGATGAGACAAGCCGACATTCTGAAAGGAAGGTAAAAATTATGACAAATTACAACGACCACTACGACGCAATCTATGATGAAATTCAGAGTCAACTTTCAACAATGAACGACACGGACTTAATCAGTATTTGGAACACCTTCGCATATGATGAAGGTTATTACAACAGTGTAGTCTTCGACAACAACGAAGAAAGCTTAGAAGAGCTTTGTGACGACGTAAGGGACGCCATTTTCAAGGTGTGTTACGGAGACTATCGCTACAGAGATAACTACGTATCCTTAGACGGTAATGAAAATCTTGTATCCTTTGATCGTCTCAATGATAAAAATTCACCTATCGATTTAAATGATTTAAGCGATTGGTTAGCGCTGAATGAACGCTTTGAAGATTTTGACGAATTAGACTTGTCTGATCTTCTCGACGAATTGGAAGAAGACGACGAAGATATCTAACCTTGTATGTCTTGTGTCTTTATCAGTGTTGCCAGACTGAAATGGTCTGGCGGCACGAATAAGGACATTAGCACCTTAAAGAATTTTAGAAAGGCAGGCACGCTAAAATTTTAATCATAAAATCGAACATACGTTCTATGAATTATCAAAACTTACATCGGTAATAACAACGATGTAAGCATCACAAATTAATTGTGCCACTACTCGAAAGGAAGGGACGCAATCATGACAAAAATTAAAGGAACAATGCAGGAACAATTAGCACTTGAAAAAGAGTACAAAAAACTAGCAGAGCATGTACTACGAAAAACATACGAGCAAGCCGCTACTGAAAACAGGGCGGGAAGTACGAAAGTTGGCGGAAAGCTCATGGAACATGTGTTTACGGAGTGCTCCGATAATGTGCGTGCTGTCTTGTACCCATCGACAAAACGTGGAGTCGTACCTGCATATCAAGGTGTTGTTAATCAGTTACAAGACTTGTATGCAGGGCAGGAAGAAATGCTTGTAAAAACGTGTGTCGTAACACTCTTGAATAAGCTTATCGGTGCTACATTGCACTGTGAAGGCGACACACATCTTGTCTTTGACGCTCTTGTAAACAGTCTTGTTCAAGACCTTATCGAAGAATTTAAAGGGCACGAATACACACAAAATGCCACACGCAATGACGCCGCTTTTTTTGAAGAAGGACTCAAACAACGAGTACAGGACAACTACAAAATCCAATATGCCCATAAGGCCTATAAGGATATGAAATTCACGCCTACAGAGTACGATAAAGTAAATATGCATAAATTAGTGGTTGTACTTGTCGACGCTATCATTAAGGGAAGTGGCTACTTTGAATATTATATTGTAAGTGAATATCGTAAAGGTTCGCTCAAACAAAAAAAGACGCTCAGGGCCGCTGATTGGCTTTTAGAAGCATGGTCAAAGAGCATCGACATAATGGCCTTTAATAACTATAAATTTAATCCTTGTGTCGTGCCCCCCAAACCTTGGACTAGCGTTTTTGAAGGCGGTTATTACGGCGCGAATGCTCCGTTCTCGCAATTCATCCGTGTGAATTTCAAGCAGAAGAATGTTTTCATGCGTCATTATCTTCAAAAACTTGAACAACTTGATTTGTCGTGGTTGTTTGATTGTGTCAACGCCTTACAGGAAACACCATTCATAATCAACGACAAAATCTTGAACACCATGATTGCCATTATGGAAAATCACGGGGGCCTTGGCGGACTCCCTAGAACGGACGAGACGCCAAAAGTACCACTCTTGGTTGCTCCGACGGAAGAGGAACTAAAGGCTCATAAAAAACGCCTTGTCGCTCATTACAAGGACGAACGCGCAAGAATATCCAAAGTGCTTAGAACCAATAGCACACTAGGCACGGCCAAAAAGTATAGCGTCTATGAACGTATATACTTCCCATGGAATCTTGATTACCGCGGCAGAATCTATCCGATGTGCCCCTCCCTGAATCCACAAGGCGACGACGCCCAGAAGGCGTTATTGTTATTTGCAGACCCGACACCACTTGCAAGCGATGAAGACCTGAAGTGGCTGTATATTGCAGGTGCAGGTTTTGCAGGTCTCGACAAAATCCCATTCTCGGAACGGGAAACGTGGGTATTAGACCATGAAGAACAAATCTTACAGAGTGCGAAAGACCCACTCACCTATACATGGTGGGACGAAATCGCAGGTGATGAAAGTCCCATGCTTTTCTTGTCGTTCTGCTTTGAATTTCAGAAGCTCCGTGAATATCAAGTCGCTCATGGTGGTTCGGCAGTCGGATTCAAGACAGGCCTTCCTATTTCATTTGACGGTACTTGTTCGGGTCTCCAACACTTTTCAATGCTCTTGGCTGATGAAGTAGGCGGCAACAACGTCAATCTTGTACCTGACGAAGTTGTTCACGACATCTATCAAGTTGTCGCAGACAAGGTAAATGTTGTCTTACACCATGATGCAGTGTCGGGCACGGAAGACACGTATAAAACCGACAAAAAAACAGGTGAAGAAGTACTTGACAGCAATGGCAATAAGTGCATTACCTATGGCACTAAAGAGCTTGCAATGGAATGGCTGGCATACGCAAGTGCAAAATTCGGGAGTGATGGTATCAAGCGTAAAGTATGCAAGCGTTCTGTCATGACTCTTGCGTATGGATCGCGGCAATATGGATTCTCCGAAAACCTTAAAGAAGACATTATCAAACCTTGGGTCAGCACAAACAAAGAGAATCCAATCTTCCTTAGTCGTTCTCAAGCCGCTAACTATATGGCAAAACTAATCTGGGATGCAGTCACGACAACGGTTGTCAAGGCCGTTGAAGGGATGGAATGGCTCAAAAAGATTGCAAGCATGATAGGTAAGCATGGGGAAGCGGTTGCGTGGGTCAGTCCAAACGGCCTCCCAATTCAACAAAACAAATTCCGTTCCAATACTGAAATGTGTCGTATGCGTTTTAATGGTGGTTATATCCGTCTGTATATCCCCAGAGAATCAACAGACATAGACCCACAAAAGCAGGCACAAGGGATTGCACCAAACTTTATTCATAGTCTTGATGCAAGTCATATGCAACGGGTGATTATGAATCAAGCAGAAAAAGGGAATAAGAATTTCTTTATGATTCACGATTCTTTTGGTAGTGATTTAGCACATGCAGGGGACTTATTTACATCTATCCGTACAGAGTTGGTGAAGATGTACAAAGACCATAATTATCTTGAAGAATGGTTGCAAGATGTTGAGTACCTTCTTCCAACAAACAAGAAGACACCAACACCACCAACAAAAGGAAATTTAAATCTGGACGAAGTGGTAAATAGTAAATATTGTTTTGCATAATTATTACAACAAATGTAATTGTGCCACTATCCGAAGAAAGAAGAGAGAAGAACTATAAGATTCTAGTAGTAATATAAATACTCTTAAAGAATCTTATAGGTCTTTTCTTATTGTTATTGTTGTTTATTAAAGATAACTAATAAGAATATCTTTAAGATATCTTTATGTTTGTCTTTTTGTTGTCTTTATTATTCTCTTTGTCTTTCTTTTCTTTGTGTCGGTAAAAATTAATTGTGCCACTATCCGAAGAAATAAACCGAAAAGGAGAAAACAAACATGGTACGAAAATCAGCAACACCACCAAAGACTGTCTTACAATTCAAGCGTCTCACAGCGGACGCAAAGCCCCCATATCGCGCAACGGATGAAGCGGCTTGCTTTGACCTTTATGCGAACGATACGGTGCGTATCTACCCTCAAAGGGGGCAAGACAAAGCCTACATGATTCCGACAGGCATTGCGTTATATATTCCGTCTGGCTATCATGTTCAGATTTATCTTCGGTCGTCGACAGGACTCAAAACTAAATTAAGACTTGCGAACGGCACGGGAATTATTGACAGCGACTACACCAAAGAAGTCATGCTACTTGTCGAAAATATTGGTGTGTCGGCCCATACAATCAGTAAGGGTGAACGTATTGCGCAAATGCTTCTCATTAAGAACGTTCCGACGACATTGGAAGAAGTAGAGGAAGCAACGAAGGAAGGGGAACATGATGGATTTGGAAGCACTGGACAGGCATGACGATCATTACAAAAAAGCAGTGATAGAGCCGATACGGGTCATGCAAGTCTTCTTCACACGTGAAGAGCTTGTCGGGTATCTAAAGGGCAATATCCTGAAGTATCGCCTTCGTCTGGGGCTCAAGGGTGCCGATGGGGATGCCGCGTCCGATATGGACAAGATAAAAGTGTATGAAGACTGGCTTGAAAAGGTTAAACAGGGCCAGCCAATTTTGTAATGGCCAATACAATTTTGAAGGGAGTTATGAAAGATGAGCAAGAATATTCGATTGGCGAATAAACTCATGAAATTTATGGTTGATGGTAAGTATGATGTAGAGACATTGCAGGCTTTGGGGATTATCGCAGGGTACGCTAGTCTTAACCACAACAAATTAGAGGTAGAAATTCGTAGCTCGATCGCGTCCCTGCTCATGGATGACGCAGACGGTCGAGTTATCTTGTATCGATTAGAAATGGGTTATTAAAAGGAGCGAGATAAACATGAGTGATGGAGTAATTAAAGGCAGTGCTATGTGGTGCCATTTGGATGCAACTGAAGAGTTCAACGGTGTGGATACGAATAAGCACACGATTACCTTACAACCTAGTGTCGAGGACATGCAAAACATTCTTGCCGAAGCTAAGACGGTTTGGGAAGAGTTTGCTGAAAAGTTAAAAGGAAAACGTTTGCAGGGAGAGCCTAACCTTGGGTCTTATAAAGAAGACGATGATGGGAATGCAACTATTAAGTTTGTAAGTACAGCACACGTCAAGACAAAGACAGGGAAGGAATACGACAAAGTTGTTCCTGTCTTTGATGGGAATGGTAAGCCTGTATCGCGGAAAATCAAGGGGAGCATTGGGAATGATAGCATTGTAGCTATCGCATATCAATTCTACCCCTACTATAATACGTCTAAAAACTTTGGGGTGTCGTTCCGTCTGGATGCTGTACAGCTTATTAAATACATCCCGTATGGTGATGCTAGTGCTGAATCCTTCGGGTTTGCACAGGAGAAGAACGCTTTTTATTCTACCGCGTTTGTAGCAGAGGATGAAGAGGTTGAAAACGTCGACGTGCCCTTCACGGACGGTGACGACGGTGAAGATTTTTAAAGAGTGGTGATGAGACCTGAAAAATTATTGTAATGGTGGTATGTATTCGTACAAGCCGCCTAAAAAAAGAAGCCATTTTGAGGACACAATCAGCGCACAGTTACGGTCGCTAAAGAACAATGAAGAGTATGAACAATACACAATCACGTATACACGTCCCGCTACGGAACATAAGTATACGCCTGACTTTGTTCTGTCTAATGGCATTATTATAGAGGCTAAAGGCTTGTTTGATCGTGAAGACAGACAGAAGCATTTACTGATTCGGGAGCAATACCCGAATTTAGATATTCGGTTTGTCTTTCAAAATCCGCGCTTAAAACTCTACAAAAAGAGCAAAACCACGTATGGAGATTGGGCGGACAAACACGGTTTTTTGTGGTCGACGCGCGTGATTCCTGATGCATGGTTTAGGGAAGAAAAGAAAAATACGCGAGGTCTCATCCCCAAAAAGAAATAGGGGTGAGGATTATGGAATTGAAGTACAAAGAAAGAGAGGTTACGAACATGGTAAGAGTTATTTTTGAGCCTGAAGAAAAGACAACGAGAGAGATTTATGTAGAGCAACGCAAGAATGGTTTGTTCAATATTGGATATCACTTGATTGTCTTGCCTGACGGGGAAGTAAAAAAGGGTATTCCCTTTCTTGCTTATGCTGATTACAGACTGGCCCATGTGCGTGACTCAGTATATGTGTTGATGGTGGGTGCGTCTGAAAAGAAAATGTCGGACGCACAGCACAAAGCACTTGATGATTTAAAAGAGGAGTTAAAACTAGAAGTATGCTTTGGGGATGATTGATATGTCTGAAATCGTTAAAGCTCATATCCCTTGTCCCCATTGTGGCAGTCATGACGCGGCGGCTCTATATGACGACGGACATACTTATTGTTTTTCGTGCCAACGTACCGACACAGGTACAGGAGCTACGGAGACAAAGAAGCACAAGAGGCAGAAGGGCATTATCCCTCGTGCTGAAATGGAGATACGCAATCTCAAGGCGCGAGGGATAACCGCGGCAACATGCGAACGATATAACTATTTTGTCAGCACGTCAAATTTTGGAACGGTGCAGGTAGCTGAATATCTGGACGATAATGGTGAGACACTTTTCCAGAAATTACGGACGCGAGATAAAAAATTTTCTGTAAATGGTAAGGCGGCTAATCGTTTTTGGGGACAGAACCTTTTTACAAAGGGGAAGAAGTTAGTAATCACAGAAGGTGAGATTGATTGTCTTACAGTGTCGCAGATGGGCGGCAATAAATGGCCAGTTGTGTCGTTGCCTCATGGTTGTGGGTCGGCAAAAAGGGTATTCACGGAGAATCTTGAATGGTTAGAGGGATTCGATGAAGTGATTGTCATGTTCGACATGGACAAACAAGGTAGGAAGGCTTGTACAGACGTTCAAGGTCTCTTGTCGCCTCATAAACTCAAGATTGCTGAATTGCCCCTTAAAGACCCGAATGAGTGTCTTCTGGCAGGTAAGGGTGAAGCAATTCTAAGGGCTATCTACGACGCAAAAGAGTATCGGCCTGACGGGATTGTTAATGCCGCTGATATCCGCGAGGAATTTTTCGAGGACGAGACAGAAGCAAAGTCCTATGAGTACCCATGGTGTGAAGGACTCAATAAGCTTACACGCGGTTTACGGAAGGGTGAGCTTGTGATGCTTACAGCAGGTACAGGAATTGGCAAATCGACAGCGGCGCGGGAGATTGCATATAAGTTAAAGACACACGACAAGATGAAGATGGGTCTTGTATTCCTTGAAGAGAATCCGAAAAAGACAGTACGGGAGTTGCTGTCTATTCATGTTTCAAAGCCCTTGTCGATGCAATGGGGTCTCATTGATCGTGCGTCCCTGAAGCCTGCTTATGATGAGTTGTTCGGTGATGGGCGCTTTGTCCTTTATGACCACTTTGGGTCGATTGAGAGTAACAATCTCTTAGCACGCATAAGATACTTGGCAGTTGCCGAACAATGCGACTTTATAATCTTTGACCATGTGTCTATTGCAGTAAGTGGCATGGACGAAGGTTATGACGAACGAAAAACAATCGACAAACTTATGACGCAGTTACGTTCCCTTGTCGAAGAAACAGGCGTCGGGATGATTGTTATTAGTCACTTGAAAAAGACCAACAACGACAAAAGCTTTGAAGAAGGTGGAACGATATCTCTTGATGACCTTCGTGGCAGTGGGACGCTCAAACAGTTGCCTGACACTGTTCTTGCACTTGAACGAAATCAGCAGGCAGAAAATGAAGAAGAGAGAAATCAAATAAAAATCCGCGTCCTTAAAAACCGCTATGCTGGCTCAACTGGCTTAGCGGGTTATTTATTTTGGGACGCACAGAAGCATAGATTGTGTGGAGAAAGCGAGGCAGATGAAGAATGTCAACAGTTTTAGTTCCGTTGGTAAGCACAGGAATAACATTTAACGAAGTTCCTGAAAAAATGGCGTATTACATTGAGCTTGGCGGATGCTTTATGCATTGTGCAAATTGTCATAGTCCTGAATTACAACAAGATATTCCCAACATGCCCACTATTGCAGAAGTTGTTCTTGGAGCGACAAAAGCTGTTATTGGGGGCGCGAATGCTATTGTTGTTTTAGGGGGTACAACGTCACGTCAGTTCGATAAATACGATTTGTTAGAATTTTTGAAAGAGTTGTCTAATATTGCGCCTACTTGCCTTTATAGTGGCAGTGATGATGAAGAAGAAGACAAAAGAATTGCTACTTTAGGGGGCTGTACATGGTTAAAGACAGGACAGTACATCGAAGCCTTAGGGGGTCTTGATAGTACACGTACAAATCAGAGATTTTTAAAAAGAGAACAAAAGGTGCAAGTCGATAAAGAAGGATACGTCCAAAAAATTACAACTATTTGGGACGATCAAACACATAAGTTTTGGAAGAGGGTGAAGTAGTGTCTTGTTTAGTTGATGAAAAATTAAAATTTATTGAGTCTTACAAGGCCGCGGCGAATGCGGCAACAGCGTCTAAAGTAGACGCGAATAGTAACGTCACTCAAAAGACAATCGCAGGCCTTGAAGCCGAACTCTTCAAGCCTGATACGATACATCTTAATCGTGCGTTGGTGTCTGACAAGTTGACAGAAATGTATGGTGAAGACATGGCCAAAGCTTACATGGAAGATTTACATAATCATGTAATCTACACTCATGATGAAACATCGTTAAAACCGTATTGTGCCAGTATCACATTGTATCCTTTTTTGTTAGAGGGTACTAAATGCCTTGGTGGTGTCTCTAAAGCACCAAATAACTTGCAGTCCTTTTGCGGGTCGTTCGTCAATCTTGTGTATCAGATTGCCAGTAATTTCAGTGGTGCTATTGCTACCGTTGAATTTTTGCATATGTTTGATTATTTTTCCCGAAAACAATGGGGCAGTGACTATCTGAAAAATCATGGGCGTGAAGTAGCACAGGAATTACAGGGGGTTGTCTACGCTTTGAATCAGCCTGCCAGTGCTAGAGGAGACCAAAGTGTATTTTGGAATGTATCGGTGTTTGATCGTCCGTACCTTGAAGAAATGTTTGGAGGCTTTTATTATCCTGATGGTACACAGGTAGACGTTGAAAGTACCATGAGCCTTCAGAAATTCTTTTTGAGTTGGTTTAGATTTGAGCGCGAAAAAGAACTATTAACTTTTCCCGTCGTAACAGCGGCTTTACTGACAGACGGCAAAGGTGACTTTGTAGACAGAGAATTTATGCTTAGTTGTGTCTATCAGCAATCGCATGGTCTTTCTTTCTTTGTTTATATGTCTAACAGGGTAGATAGTCTGGCGTCTTGTTGTCGCCTTAGAAATGAATTAGCCGACAACACGTTCAGTTACACCTTGGGGGCAGGTGGCGTCGTAACTGGGTCTGCACGAGTCATTACAATTAATGTCAATCGTGCAGTACAGACATGTGTAGAGATTGAAGGTCTTATCGATCGTGTGCATAAGTACCTTATGGCTCATAGAGCAGTCATTAAGGATTACATCGACGCAGGTTTATTGCCTGCCTATTCACAGGGATTCATGAGTCTTGATAAGCAGTTTTTGACCGTGGGTGTTAATGGCGTGCTTGAGTCTTTTGAGTACCTTAGCAAAGAAAAGTACACTAATAAAGACTTTTATCACGTATACCTTAAAGACTTGTTTAAAAAACTGACGAAGCACAATAAAGAGGCACTGTCTAAGTACGGAGTGCGTTTCAACACTGAATTTGTGCCTGCTGAAAATCTGGGTGTCAAGAACGCAAAATGGGATAAAGAAGCAGGATTATATGTACCGCGTGATTGCTACAATAGTTATTTCTACGCGGTAGAAGATACTGACATTACAGTTATCGACAAACTGAAATTGTATGCGCATGATATTACACAGTACCTTGATGGTGGCAGTGCTTTGCATCTCAATCTTGAACAGGTGTTGTCGTTCGAACAATATGAACACTTGTATGAGTTGTGTGCAAAATATGGCGTCCCTTATTGGACGACTAACGTCTTGTGTACCATTTGTAATACTTGTGGTTACATCAATACAGACACACGCGACCATTGTAAAGAGTGTGGAAGTACTGATGTTGATTATGGCACTCGCGTCATTGGGTATCTCAAACGCATTAGTAATTTCAGTGAAGCTAGACAACAAGAAGCCAATAAACGTTTCTATCATATTCATGAAAAGTAGGTGATAATTTGAAAATCATCAATTTCTACAATACACTTGGGTGCATCTGCATCCGTGGGGCTGAAATATGTGTCGGACTTAGAGACCGACGCATTAATAAGTTGAGTGACTACCACTTACAGCGTGCCTTTGACCTTGAAGCACAAGCAAAGGTGGAGCGTGAAAAATCAGAGGAGTTATTGTTGTTGTTAAAAGAAGCAGAATAGAAGGGAGAGCTTTTTATGTTGTTAATCTTCGATATTGAGACAAACGGATTGTATCAAGATGTGAGTCGTCTTTGGTGTCTTACAATACTCAATACATACACACGTGAAATAACGCAGTATGATGAAAAGCACGCAGAAGCAGGTGTAAAAGCTTTATACAAAGCATGGACGGAAGGGGCTACTTTGTGCGGACACAATGTCATTAACTATGATATTCCTGTACTAGCTAAACTCTTTCCGTCCTTTTTTATTATCACGCCTGACCTTGAAAAGAAGGTGGTGGATACTCTTGTTCTATCACGTCTTGTCTACTCTAATATCGAAGATACCGACGCAAAGCTCTTACGGCGTAAAAAGCTCCCTTCAAAGCTTTTTAAATCTCACAGTCTCAAAGCATGGGGCTATCGTCTGGGTGTCTTAAAAGGTACTTATGGTGAGCAGGAAGATGCATGGGCATGTTATACGCCTGAAATGTTAGAGTACAACAAACAGGACGTGATAGTTACTGACAAATTGCTACAACATCTTTCTTTCCCCTCAACAGAGTCCCCAAAAGCCTTTGACCTCGAACATGACGTTGCTTGGCTCATGTCGAAGATGGAGAAAAATGGTTTTCCATTTGATCGTGATAAAGCTATTGAGCTTGAAGCGACTCTTAGAGGGCGTGCAGGCGTCTTAACAGCAGAGCTTGTCAAGATAGTCCCTCGCATTCCTGATAAGATTTTTGTACCAAAGAGAGACAACAAAAGGTTAGGGTATAAAGCAGGCGTTCCTGTTCAGAAGTACAAAGACTTTAATCCTAACAGCAGACAGCAGATTGAATGGTTGCTCCGAAAACACTACGGTTACAGTCCGCGAAACATTGATTGTTACGACGTAGAGAATCCCGACGATGCAGACCTTGATGAGCTTGATTCTTATCGGCTGAAAATTGATGAAAGTACACTCAAGTACATGAAGGATGATACAGATGCATCTGAAAAGGTACGAAAGGTTGTGTCGATACTTGAAGAATCCCTGATGCTTAAAAAGCGTTTGGGACAGTTGGCAGACGGGCAAAATGCTTGGCTGTCGATGATTGGTGCTGATGGTAATATCCATGGTTCTATTATTCCGAACGGGGCTGTCAGTGGTCGTGCTACTCATTCACGGCCTAATGTGGCTCAAGTCCCTCATGTTGGCAGTCCATATGGTAAAGAGTGCCGTGAATTGTTTTGCGTCCCTGAAGGCTGGTGGCAGGCTGGCATTGATGCTTGTGGTCTTGAGTTACGTTGTCTTGCTCATTTCATGCACAAATATGACGACGGTAAATATGCCCATACGATTCTTAATGGTGATATTCACACCATGAATCAAGAGGCGGCAGGATTACCGACAAGAAATCAAGCAAAGACGTTTAGCAAAATGGGCGTCTATAAATTCGTTGAAAACGGTGAACGTCCCTATGGGAAAATACCGTGCTAAGGTAAGAGGTGAAAATGACAAAAGAAGAATACTTACAAAAATTGTTGCGTGACTGGAATAAGCCAAAACGGGAACAGACCGCTATGGCGTCAAAATATCCACAAGGGTATTTTACAGAAAAGAAGTGCAAACATTGTGGAATACTATTCAGCCCTAATGCACCTTCGGAATTATATTGTTCTGATGGCTGTAAAAACTATGGTGTTGCAGATGCTTATTATAGGCGTACATACCATATCACATTAGAGGAATATTTAGACCTCGCAGAAAAACAAAATTTTGTTTGTGCTATTTGTGGTGAAGAAAATTTTGCAATGGGAGTCAATCATACAGGTTGTTTAGTTGTTGACCACAGTCATGAAACAGGAAAAGTTCGCGGTCTTCTTTGTCATAACTGTAATAGAGCTTTGGGTCTTTTGAAGGATGATTCTTCATTGGTCTCGAAGGCTTTTCACTACTTACAAAGTGTAACGACTATTCCGAAAGGAAGTACACTCAAGTGAGTGGAAGCGGCGAACACCTTTAAGGTGAAGATATAGTCTGATCTATACGGTAACGTATAGCAGTTCCTAGAGAACGCCTTGTGCCTAACGAACACAAGGGAACATATTAGCATTTATGCTTATTTGTATGGTGCGGGAGACGCTAAAATTGGCAAAATCATTGGTGGAAGTGCAGGACAAGGAAAAGCAATAAAGAGAAAATTCAACAAAGCAATTCCTGCAATCGCAAAGTTACGACAGGCCGTAGAAGAAGCCCTTGTCTATCCCATTGACTACAAAAGTACTCGTGGGAGAAAACCGCGTATTACATGGAAACGTCATTTTCTGTACGGTCTCGATCGTCGCAAATTATATGTACGAAGCCCTCATAGTGCCCTGAATCTTCTCTTGCAATCAGCAGGGGCATTAATTTGCAAAAAGTGGATTGTGCGTACTGAAGAACGATTACTTGAACGCGGCTTGAAGCATGGATGGGACGGAGATTTTGCACTCATGGCGTGGGTACATGACGAACAGCAGATTGCTTGTCGGACGGAAGAGATTGCAAAGATTGTGTGCGAAGAAGCTCAACAGGCTATGCGAGACACACAAGAATTTTTCGGTTTTCGTGTTCAATTAGATACGGAAGGTATCATTGGGCATAACTGGTTTGAATGTCATTAAAACATTTTGATTGGAGTTGTTGTTATTATGTATGGTAAACGTATGCGGTGTTCTAAGTGTGGTAAGACTCTAGTTACAGGGGTAGCTAAAAACGTTATGGCTATTTCCTGCACATGCGGAAATGTAACATACCCTAACGACGAAAAGACCCAAAAGGAATTTATGCGTAGCACAAGGAGAAATAAGAAGTATGAAAAAGCTTGACTATAAAATCGTGGATAACACACGTGTATACGGACTCAAAGCGTCTGTTATTGCGTCTGGGTATCCCATGACCGACTGTATCAATCCTGCAAAGGACAAGATTACACCCGCCGACAGAAAAAGAGCTAAGAAGCTTGGCGGCGCTAAGATTGGTTCTGGGCATGATTGCTATCTAAAGGGCATTGTTGTTCAGTGTGACCTTACCTTGTCTGAAAAGGCGTGGCCTGAATTACAGCGGTATCACTTTATTGATATTGTGTCTAGCATGTCGACGATGCATATGCTCCCTTGTATGGATGTGCATTTTGTCGGCCCTACAGATTGTGTAATTGGACAGCGATTTTTACAGCTTGTAGAAGATTATAACAAAGCACCCAGTGAAGAAAAGTGGTTACGGATGATTTACAGTTATCCCAGTGGCCTTTTACTGACAGCACGTATCACAACGAATTACCTGCAACTCAAGACGATTTATGCGCAACGTAAGGCACATCGTCTCCCTGAATGGCACGCAGTGTGTGATTGGATTGAAAGTCTCCCGTATGCAAAAGAATTGGGGGTAGTGTAATGGAAGATACAACAAAATTTACGCTGTATTATGATGCTAGTGATTTTCTGAAAGAAAGAAACATGGTGGTAACTAAAAACAATACCGTGTACGACACAATCACAATGCGCCTATTGATGAATAGTGGGTATTGCCCGTGTCAACCTGTGCAGACCAAAGACACTATTTGCCCTTGTCGATACATGCGAGAATATAACACTTGTCGTTGTGGTCTGTATGTACCGAAAGAAGGGAGTAAGGATGACACAAAAGAGGTCTAAGAAAATTGTATCGGCCATTACAATTTTGGTCGATGCTGATATGATGGTGTATCGTTCGTGTGCGTCTTGTGAGCGTGAAATCGATTGGGGTGATGATTTGTGGACACTCCATACCGATTTTAACGAAGCCTTGGAGCATCTTCAGTCCCAGATGGATTATTACATCCAGAGGGCTTTGACGCTAGATAAATATTCTGGAGAGGTAAATGTAATATATGCTTTTTCGGATGACAACAACAATTTCCGAAAGGGCCTCTTGCCAACATACAAACTGAATCGTGTTGGTAAACGTAAGCCCCTTGCCTACGCGGCCCTGAAGCAATGGGTTATTGAAAACTGGGTAAGTGCTTGGATTGAAAACCTAGAGGCTGATGATGTGATTGGGCTCATTGCTACAGGTAATTATAAAGGCAACAACATAATCATTTCAGCCGATAAGGATATGAAGACAATCCCGACGAAGTTTTATAACTTCTTGGATGATACCTTGTCGGTTGTGTCGGATGAAGAAGCACAGTATAACCTATTGTTCCAAACATTAATCGGAGACACAGCAGACAATTATAGTGGATGTCCAAAGGTTGGCAAGGTAAAAGCTGAACGTATTTTGAATGATAATCCGACATGGGGAGCAGTTGTCGAATGCTTTAAAAAAGCAGGACAAACAGAAGAAGATGCATTATTAATGGCCCGTGTTGCTCATATTTTGCAAGATGGAGATTACGATTTTGAAAAGGGGACAATAAAGTTATGGACGCCAGAAAGTTTGAAGAAACAAAAGATTTAACGATGCAGGACTTTCAAAATATCGTGAACAAGATTGCTGATTTGACAGAGTATAGAGCATCTCCGCTCTTTAAGCACCATAAGAGCAAAGAAGAACTTACTGAAATTCTCTTGAACATGTGGTTTAACGGAGAATTAGAGGTCTATAGAGATACTACGACACACAAGCTTGCAGGTGTGCTGTCTTGCTCCATTACTGAATTATGGTGGATTGAAGGAGACGTATTGATTGAAAACCTTCTTGTGTCTTTGGAGAGTGCGCCTAATGGATTTGGTGCGTTTGCAATCGACGTTATGGAAGAGATAGCGTATCGGAATAATTGTGTCTTGATTTGTTCTGGGAGCAGTATGATTCAAGATTCTACTCTTATTCAGAATATGTACAAGAAACATGGTTTTACTGTCTATGGTGAATCTTACTTGAAAGAGGTGGAACAACATTGATGCATGATGAGTTACCATTTGTGCCTTTAGAAGTACCTCAGTACCTAGAGGCAATCTATACGCCTGAATTTTTCTGTTCGATAGACCCTGAATCTTCTGATTATTTAGTGGGTTATATGAATGGGATTGTCGAGGTAATATCGTATCTTCGCAATCTTGCAGAAAGGAGGGATTAGATGGCAAGTGGTGGATGGATTGGAAAGGTTGTGTCTGGTCTCTTTAATTGGGGGAGTAAAAGTTACACGCCCCCTCAGGTACAGCAGGTACAACAAATGCGTGCGTCTGATATTGTGTCTAGTACACAGTCTGCACCACCTGACGCACCTGTAATGGGGAGTGACACGGAATACGAGGCTAAGAAACGAAAGAAACGAGGTTTAATGAGTCTATACGTGAGTCAGCATGGAACGGAGCGTAAAGATTATACAGGAAGGAGTGAATTATAAAATGGCGAGTGGTGGATGGTTTGGCTATTTACCTTCTTCGGCTAAAATTTTGCTGAAAAGAGGTCAAAGAAATAGGAATAATGGTTCTTCTCCCGTAGGGGAACGGGCTGAAACGGTGCAGACATCAGGGGGGATGGCGGCTCCTGCACCAACAGTTGCAGAACGTGTCGAATATGACGTTTCTACAGCGAGGAACGTCAAAAAGAAACGTGGCAAAAATAGTCTGTATGTATCTTCTAGTGGTACAGGCAGTGGTGGTACGGGGATTAACTTATGAGCGGCGTTAACACAGATGCATTTTATAAAGAGAATTCTGCGAAGTCTCACTACGATAAATTAGCATCTGACAGAAAAATATACGTAGACAGAGCAATCAAAAATGCAAAGCTCACGATCCCGATGTTGTTTCCTGATGAAAACGCTACATCGACAACAGAATACGAAACACCTTATCAGTCGATAGGGGCGCGAGGAGTCAACAATATCTCATCTAAGATAATGTTGGCTCTTTTTCCGCCTAATGAGCCTTTTTTCAAATTGGAGTTAGGTGACATTGCGAAACAGCAGGTAGCACAAAACAGTGGCAGTTCTGCAATGACAAAGATGGACAAACTGATGGGGGCTATTGAACGACAGCTCATGGATTACATGGAAGCTAATCGTTGTCGTATCACAATCAGCGAGGGTGTATTACAGCTTATTGTCGCAGGTAATTGCTTGTTGTACCTGCCCCCTCAGACAGGTGGTATTAAATTATATCGTCTGAACAACTATGTCATTGTTCGTGATGGTACTGGTAACTGGATTGAGCTTATAGCCAAAGACAGTATTAGTTATGCCGCGTTACCGCCTGAAGCACAGTCGTGTGTCGAGGGGGATGATGTGTCGCCTGACAAAAATATTGAGCTGTACACCCATGTGTATCTTCAAGACCCTGAAACATACTACATGTATCAAGAGGTCGATGGGAAGATTATCAGTGGCAGTGAACAGCAATTTCCAAAGGACAAAGTACCTTGGATACCTTTGCGTCTCCGAAAGATGGATGGTGAGTCTTATGGTCGCTCATATGTCGATGAGTACTATGGAGACCTAAAGTCTCTTAATTCCATTTGTAAGTCGATTGCTGAAATGGCTACGTTGTCGGCATTCGCATTGTTCCTTGTGAATCCTGCGTCGACACTCAGACCCGACAAACTACAGAATGCACAGTCTGGGGATTTTGTTAAAGGGCGCGAGGGGGACATGGTTGCCTTTCAGCTCAACAAAGTCAATGATTTGCAAGTGGCGTATCAGCATAAGCAGGAATTGCAAAGTAACTTGTCATTCGCCTTCCTGCTTAATAGCTCCGTACAGCGTAATGCTGAACGTGTAACGGCAGAAGAGATTCGATACGTAGCGAATGAGCTTGAAGATAGTGTCGGCAATATTTATTCGTTGTTGTCGCTTGAATTGCAGTTGCCGCTTGTAAGTTGCATTATGGCACAGCTCATGTCGATTGGTGCATTACCTGATATCCCTCAAGGGGACGAAGGTGTACAGACACACATTGTAACGGGTATGGAAGCACTGGGACGTGGGCATGACTTAACGAAAATTGAACAGTTCTTACAAACGAGTGCTATCGTTCCGAATTTCCAACAAAGGTTAAAGACTGGTGAAGTCCTTACACAGATTGGTACGGCCCTTGGTGTTGATGCTGACTCACTCGTTATGAGTGACGAAGAATATCAAGCAATGCAGGAACAAGCCCTTCAGATGCAGATGGCACAACAAATGGCCAGTCCTCTAGCACAGGGGATGGTACAAGACAACAAACAACAGTAGTTAACAATAATACGAGGTGAAAAACAACATGGATGAAAACAATGTAATCAACACGGACGTAGCAATCACAAACGAAGATAATGTCGTTGTGTCGACGAATACGTCTAATCAGCAGTTAAGCGTTAAATCGTCCGCGGAAGATGTAAGTAACGTATTGGACGAAGTAGCCAATGAAGGTTCTAATAGTGCTGAACAGGCCATAGAGATCGACAACACCGAACAGAAGACCGAAGAAAGCGACAGCCCTAAAGCTGAACAGTCGTCTGAACAGCAGATGGCCAATGCTCATAATGCGCTGAATAGTGCAGAGCAAGACCTTGCGAACAAGGGGATTGATTTTGTGGGTCTCGAAAACGAGTATCTGAATAACGGCTCTTTGTCGCCTGAATCCTATGGCATTCTTGAACAGGCAGGGTATCCAAAAGCCGTTGTCGATGGTGTCTTAGCAGGATGGGAAGCCGCGTCGACAAGATTCGTCAATGACGTATATGCCATTTCTGGGGGACAGGAAGAGTTTGCGCGTATCCAACAGTTTATTGGTGCGCAGTCTCCCGATGTCATTAGTGCTTTTAATGCCACTTTAGATACTGAAAATCTCACCCAGATTCGTCTGGCCATTGAAGGTATTAAAGGGCAGATGGCACGTGCCTACGGTACACAGCGTCCTTCTATTGTTGGTGGTGTCTCTCCAGTATTTGATAATGTTGGTTATGAGACAACAGCAGAAATGATTAAGGATATGTCAGACCCTAGGTATCAGACAGACGCGAAGTTCACGCGTGAAGTCTATCGAAAGGTCAAAAATTCTAAACTGTTCTAAGGCCATTTTTGTACTGGCCATTACAATTTTATAGGTTGATTTAAGGCACACATTTTTGTGTGTCTTTTTTCATATATTAAATTTCCTATTTTTACACACTTGAAAGGTGGATGATATTAATTATGGCAGATATTCGAGTAGCTAATCCTATGGCGATTGGTACGAAAACAACGACAGACGCAGACAAACTTGCACTCGCACTTAAAATCTTTAGTGGTGAAACATTGACCGCGTTTGCGCGTGCATCCGTCACGAATGGTAAGTTTACGACACGCAACATTTCTAGTGGTAAATCCGCTCAGTTCCCTGTTTTTGGGCGCACGAAGGCACACTACCTCAAAGCAGGCAAGAGCCTCGACGATTTGCGCGAAAACATTCAGCAGGGCGAACGTACCATTGTTATCGATGGTTTGCTCACGGCTGATTGCGTCATTGCGGACATTGATGAATTTATCGCTCATTATGATTTCCGTAGTCCTTATGCGACACAGCTTGGTGAAGCCCTTGCAATCTCTATGGACGCCTCTATTCTTGCAGAAGTAGCAAAAGAAGCCTTGAACACGACCGAAAACGTTACGGGGCTCGGCAAAGGTGGAATCGTTCAGCAGGCTCTTAGTGCAGGTAGTACCTTGGGTATCAACAAAGAAACAGGTAAGGCCGTCCGTGATATCCTCTTGAACGTCAAAGCCCAGATGGCTAAAAATTATGTTCCTGCAACGGATCGCTATTGCTTTGTCACACCTGAAATTCATGCGGCTCTTGCGTCTAACTTGGATTTCTTGAACAGTAATTATGGAGCGGCGGCATCTCTTACTCAGTCCAATATCATCTCTATGGATGGTTTCCAGATTATTGAGTGCCCTCATCTTACGCAGGGTGGAGACGACCCGACGAACACCATTCAGGGTAGCGGACATGCGTTCCCGTCTGCGTATGCTAGTAAGTCTCCGTTGCTCATTTGTCACAAATCTTCCGTGGGTGTCTTGACCTTGAAGGATATTGCTTTTGAACAGGCTCGTCGTCCTGAATATCAGGCAGACCAGCTTATTGCGAAGTACGCTATTGGTATTGGTGGTCTCCGTCCTGAATCTACGTTCATGGGGATTATTAATCCGCCTGCTTAATTGGTGTTGTCGTTTTTATTCTTTGGAATGTGGGGAGCGGTTTTTCTGCTCCCTATTTATTCCACAGTTTATAAGGGGTGTGGCTAATGCTATATGTATCAACAGAGTTAGACGCAATTAATCTTATTCTAGCGAGTATCGGAGAAGCCCCTGTGAATACACTTAACTCAGAGTCTATTGATGCTGATAATGCTAAAGCACTATTGATGGCTACATCACGCAATACACAGAGACAGGGGTGGCAATTCAATACCGTGTTGGGTAGTGTCTTATTGCCCGACAATATCAGTAAAAGAATTTTGTATAATCCGACATGGATTAAATTAATACCGACAGATGGTTTTACCTACGTTAAAAGGGGAGAATACCTCTTTAACCTTTCAGAGAACACCTATGAATTTGATAAAGAAATTACCGTCAACATTGTAGAAGCAGTTGACTTTGACGACCTTCCAGATGAATTTAAGACGTACATTACAGCACAAACAGCAATTATCTTTCAGTCCCGTTATCTAGGTGACGACAGTATCTCCGAAGAATTGCGTGCTGAAATGGCACAGGCTTATTCTGATATCGTCCAATATAGTATTGATACAGGGACAAATATGTATCAGATGACATGGATGCAGAGTGCCCTAGAAAGGAGATAGTATGCTGTACTCACAGAATATTAAAAACTTTGTGCAAGGTATTTCTCAACAACCGCCTTTGTTGCGATATCCTGAACAGTTCGAAGAACAAATAAATGGGTTTTCGACAGAAGTATCGGGCCTTCAAAAACGAGTACCAACAGTACACGTTAAGACCTTAACAGGTCTTAATCTGGGCAAGGGAAGCAGACCACTTGTACACTTTATTGATCGTGACAAACAACAGAAATACATGGTTGTCTTTACTAACAACACTATAAAAATCTACGACATGAAAGGTAACGAGAAAAAGGTAAATATTGAAGATGCTCAGTATTTAGCAACAAATACACCGCGTGATACTTTACGTGTCATGACGGTTGCTGATTACACTTTTGTACTGAACAATACTAAAGTTGTACGTATGTCAGGTAAAAAGTCGCCTAACTACTTTGCGTCTCAAGGGAGTATGTTGGTCGTGAAACAGGGGCAATACGGACGCCAATATCGTGTATGGATTGATGGAAGCCTTAAATGTTCGCATACCACTCCTAATGGCGACGCGGCAGACCAAACAAAGCAAATCGACACGGATTACATTGCCGATCGTATCAATGAACAGCTTAATAAAAATGGTGTGCAGACTGACCATGCAAGTAACTGGATACGTATTAAACAAGACGGTCTTGTTCAGACAGCGGATGGTTTTAATCATCAAGCCTTAATCAACTTCAAAAAGACGATTCAACGATTCAATTTGTTGCCTGCGTCTGCACCTGTCAATTATTGTGTCAAAGTCAAGGGAGACCCAGAGGGGGCATCAGCAGGGAGCTACTACGTTAAATATTCTGCTTCTAATGTATGGGAAGAGTGCCCTGCACCCAATATCCCCATTGAATTTGATAAGGCTACAATGCCTCATGCAATCATCCACAACGCTGATGATACTTTCACTTTTAAAGCTTTGACATGGGATGAACGAAAAGTAGGGGACGAAGAAAGCAATCCACCTCCTTCATTTGTTGGGTATACTTTGTCTAGTATTTTCTTTTATCGTAATAGACTTGGTGTGTCTTCTCGTGAAAATATCGTCATGTCGGAGTCAGGAACATACTTTAATTGGTGGATGACGACAGCTAACGATCTTCTGGATACAGATGGCATAGACGTGCCTATTACATCGACAAAGGCCAATTTGATTAATTACATGGTGGTATTCTCAGAAGACCTCTACGCCTTTTCAAATGACACACAGTTTATCATCCGTTCGGACTCAACATTAACACCTAAAACAGCATCCCCAACAGAGATTACACAGTTTAATAGTAGTGCTTATTGTCAACCAAAAGTAGCAGGAAAGAATCTTTATTTTCCATCTGAACATGGTGACTATTCGACAATCCGTGAATACTATACCGTGCAGGATGTATCACAAACCAAAAATGCTCAGGATATTACGGCCCATGTTCCCAACTACATCGAAGCAGGGGTGTATGATATCATCACGTCTACAGCGGAGAATGTGTTGTTCTGTCTGACCAATAAGGCGACAGGCAGCATATACTTGTACAAATATCTTTGGGCCAATGAAGAACGTATTCAAGCATCTTGGTCTAAATGGACACTGAATGGTGAGATATACGGAGCAGGCTTTATGGGTAGCTCATTGTATTTGTTGATGCGGAGGGGTACGCAAATCACGATGGAAGTGATGGACTTTTCAATCAACATCAAAGAGTTTGACGACGATGAAGTGTATCGAGTGTATCTCGACAACAAAAAGATAATGGCTAATGGTGTTTATGATTCTATCTCCGAACAAACTAAATTCAATCTTAAAGACCTTTATAAATTCTCCGACACAACACCATTACAGTCCTTGTGTGTCGTAACACCTGATGGGGTATTGCATGAGAAGTTAAAGGCAGACAGCACAGGATGTATTTATCTTGATGGTAATTATAGTGGTCAAAAATTAGTGGTCGGAGAGCCTTACACTTTTAAGGTGGTCTTTACGACGTTCTATCTGAAAATGCGGACAGACGACGGAAGTATTAGCTCACGTGCTGAAGGGCGTACACAACTAAAGAATCTTCACATCAACTACGACCATACAGGATATTTTAAAGTTGTTGTTGCTTATCTTGGTGGCAAAGCCTATGAATACGCAATGACAAGCAAAATCCTTGGTACATCTTCGTCGTCCCTTGGGAAGATGATGAGTGAGACAGGGCAGTTTGACGTGCCGATTCATAAAAAGAATGATACAGTAACAATCTCCGTAGAATCAGACAAGCCCGTTCCATTGTCTATTATTGGCCTCAACTGGGATTGTCTGTATACGACGAAAACAAGGGGGGTGTAAGCATATGTGTGTTGCAAGTGTAGCCATGGGGTTAGCGGCGGCGAATGCTCTCTCTAAAGCCCATGGCCGTAATATGGAAATAAAGGCACAGAAAAAAGCCAACAAGGAAACAGCACGAGGAATTGTTCAGTCAATGAATTACTCGTTCCAAAACTACGAGACACAACGTAGGGCGGCTTTTGCGGCACAGATTGATGCAATGACTAAAGCACGCCTAAATGCTCATCGACAGGAAGCATCCGTAAGGGCCGCTGTCAACGAAGAGTTTCAAGGTGGTGGGCGTACAGCAGGGCTTATCAATCGTGCTGTCAGGGCTGATGAATCACGTGTTGCATCTCAGGCCCATGGGAATTATGAAGCCCGTATGAATGAAATTGACCTCAACAAAGAAGCGGCACTTATCAACGCTAAAAATTCTCTTGCGAGTATTCCTACCGTCGAGACACCTTCATACTTTGCGCAGGCAATGCAAATCTACTCCGACTATCTGGGGGCTAAAAACACTATTGCTGATATTTCCAGTATGCGCAAAAAGGCGGGGGTGAGTGGTGGTCGTGGTTCACGTCTCCAAAGTACAGCCGACGTAAGAGGTGTTGACTTGGATGCGTATATTCGTGATGAAGAAATTAGACCTGTAAATCTCGATAATGCCTCTTTGCGCTACGACAGAATAAGCAGTACTAATATGTTTAATCCGATTGGTCTTTTTTCACAGAATCCAATCACGAGTTACTTTACGATGAAAACTGACTATCCATTACGCAATGAATACAGTCCGTTCAAGAAAAGGTGGTGAGAACATAAATGGGGAAAAGAACAGTAGGTGCAATGGGTACTGAAATGCAATTCATGCCACAGCCCGACAGTACGTATCAGGAGCGAATAGCAGAAGTACAGGGAGTGCATGGTAATGCACCTTCTACATCTTCGTCTGCAATGTTCGCACAGGCCGCTGATAATCTGAATAGTAGTTGGCTTAACTTTATGACCTCTCGTGAAAAGCGAATGAACGAAGAGGGCCTTACAGAAGCTAACAGACTCATTGCGTCGACAACACGAGAAGATCGTGCAAAGTTGAATACAATCGACCTTGCAATGCAATATGGCTACGGTTCTAATGTCGACAATCCCTATTTCATTGCCTATAGTGATAAGCTCCGTGGGCAGGCATTAGGGGACGACGCAAAACTAGCATACACCGAAATGTATGGGGACAATCCTGCTCCGACGACCGACGAAGAAGTAAGACGATACGATGAATTTATTTCAAAGTATCGTGATGGTTATACATCCCGTGGTCTTGTGTCGAATGATATTGCCTTCGAGGAAGGTTTCAACAATCGGAATGTTGAGAATCAAATGGACTTGATGAAGAATCATGTTCAGCGAGATATTCAAGACAGAATCAGTGAAGCCTTTAATGTACTAAAGTCTGACTTGAGTCAGTTTGTGTATGATGCTCCGTCTTACAGTCACGAAGAGCAGGCACAACGTCTTACAGAGATTTTTGCGCCTGCAAAGCTGATGGCACTCAACCCAGAGCAACGTCAGTATCTTGCAGACATGGTGACAAAGCAATACATTTCAACAGGGACTATTAAGGACTTTGAGAAATTTAAGACTGACATACTTGACAAAGTACCTGTACAGACTCGTATGGATGGTACGTCGGTAATGCTTGGCGATATGGTCGACACAATGGCCCTTGCTCAGATGAACGTGGAGTATCGCAAGGCTCATGTATCACAGTTCAAGTTAGACATGGTCAAGAAATATAGCAGGGACAAAGACCCAACACGCATGATACAGGATATCATAAAAAAGATGGGGTCTAGTAGTCGTGCAGAACGCATGGAAGCTGAAGAGATGCAGAGTGCCTTAGGAGACGTTATTCAGGCGCAAAATGCAAACAAGGCCGAAAGAGCCAGAAGAGCTAGTGTCGCCACTAAAGGTGTTCAGACAGCCGTTAAGAGTCAGGCAAGCTATACAGCGGCACGTGAGAATCTTAACGCCTTTATGAATGGAGATAACGTCATGTTTGACGCTTACCGTAATCCAGTTGGCAAACCTCTTGTCGGGGGTAAGAACGTAGATGCTGAAACGATGCTTGCTGTCATACAGGAAAAGATGGCAGACATTAGCAATTCAGACGCAAGCCCAGATGAAAAAGGACAGCGGCTCATGAAGCTTATGAGCTATCCCGCGGCAGACAGCATCAAGAACAATCTACGTAACAGTATCATGCAAAGCATTGATAGTGCGACAGAGGCAGACGTTAACGCTAATGGTGTTCCTGCATCTATCATGTATCTCGTTAAGGCCCGTGCGTCTAATAAAGGGCAGTTTGCAGGTTTGTTCGGCAATCAGATTGATTCTGCTATTTCTGCAATAACAAACTTTGCTGGATTGTCTGGGGAATACGATGCAGACAATGCCCTTATTCGTGGCTATGCTCGTTATTGTCGTATTAAAGATATGGATTCGACACAAAAACAAACAATCATGTCGGGAATAAGTGCCCTTGGTAACTATACGATCGAGGGGCTTGAAAACTGGGGGAACAGTAGTACCGATTCTCCGTCGGTGTCTATTAACAATCCCCAGATTGCTACGGCCTTCAGGGAACGTGCATTACTTTATGGGTATTCAGCAGGTAATGCAGAACAAGGCGTCATCTCAGCAGGTCAAGACTTTCAGAGTGTCTACGCATATTATCATGGTGCAGTGTTCCCGAAAAACTGTTTTAATACTGGGATGTCGCCAGAAGTAGAAACGTCTTTTGCTAAACAGGCTCTTGATACGCTCACAACGTACTATGCGAATAGGTGGGGTGTTGATGCTGGTGACTTGAGTGTTACTTACGATGGGGATAGTGGCTCATGGACGTTCTTTGATGCATCAACCAATCAGAGCATTACCATGAGTAGTGCAGACATGAGAAATGAAATTCTTTATGTCGCAGGGCCTCACGACACAGGAAGTGAAGACACAACAACATATACAACAACACCTTCAACGTCTTATACGCCAACAGCAGTTGAACGTGAAGTAGCTCAAAGTTCTGGGTCAGTTGGAGATGTTATCAGTGAGCAGTTTAATTCGGCTAAAAAATGGTTCTCTAGTTTATTCGGATAGAAAGGAAGTGTGGTATGGCGGTTTCAGAAAATATGTCATTGGTGTATAACTGGTTTTTACAACGTGGTTACTCACCAACACTCGCCGCTGGCTTTGCCGCCAACTTTGCCGTTGAAACAGGGGGCGGCGAGGATATTATCGCAGATATTTACAACAGTACAGGCAATGGGGCTTATGGTATCGCACAGTGGTTAGACCCTTCACGACAACAGGCGTTCAATGATTACATGAACGAAAGTGGTCTTGATGGTCGTGATATCTATAATCAGCTTTCTTTTGTCGACTATGAATTACACAATCAATATGCAGGGGCACTTGAGTCTATTCAAAATTCAGACTTGTCTACTCCCGAATTAGCGGCGGCGGCTATTGCTAAATACTACGAACAATGTGAAGAAGAGTCATATGCACCTAGACAAGCAGTAGCAGGGGAAATCTTTAGCACTCTTCACGATGGTAGTAGTTATGACCCTTCTAGCACAGGGGGAGGTCAACAGGAAGATGTCGACTATACCTCATATCTCCCAGAGGACTTAATGGGGATTGATAGTAGTATGTATGGTCGTCTGGGGATGGTGTTTGCAAAGGCTAAGGAAATGGGAATAGAGCCTATCCTTACAGCAGGTGCGAATGATTCTTCACACGTTGAAGGTAGTTGGCATTATAAAGGTCTGGGGGCTGATATTGCGTGGAACGGTCTTGAATGGGGGGACTCGCGTCTTAAAGAGCTTGCAGATTACGCACGATCTATCGGGTTTCAGGAAGTCATTGACGACCAACACGGAACAGGCCCTCATTTACATATTGCCAATCCTGACTTGTCGAAAGAAGTCGAAGCTGTCTTAGGGCCTAAGGGTAGCACATATACCTTCGGTGAAGGTGTATATGCACCTCAGATGAAAACTGAATTAAGCCCTGAATTTATGCAATACACACAGCAGAAGTTTGAAGCACAGAGGGCGTATGAAGAAGCACTAAAAGCAAAACCTTCTATCATCGAAGGGATTTGGCATGACTTTAAACGCAGTGGCAACTTTGGATATGAGTTTGTCGATGCTCTGTATTCAGACTTGTTCCATAGTGATTGGGATGCATTTGGACGCCAGAAAATCACGGAAGAGGACAAGCAGTACATTAAGGCCGCTATGGGCAAAGACAACAGTGCAGAAGCCCAGTGGATTATTGACAATGCAAAAGACCCGACACAACTTTATTACCTCTTGCAGAAAAAGAGTGATGAAATGGCAGAAGACCGTAAGTATGCGGCTTATTATAGCTCTATTGGGTCTCACAATATCGGTACGGTCTTAGGGGCTATATTAGACCCACTTAACCTTCTGCCAGAGGTCAAAGCAATTCAGTCGGCACGTATCATGCAAAAGTTAGGTGGTACTGTTAAAAATGTTGAAGCAATCGACAGGGCGGCATCGGCGGCGGCTAAGGCTATTGTGCGCTCTAATCCTTCAAAGGTAGCAGACACGGCAGTACATTTAGCGGCTATGGGGGCTATCCAACAACACGCCGCTAATATGGCTAATGGAGATGACAACAGTATCGCGGGGGCGGCTCTTATCGCTGGTGTATCTGGTGGTGTCTTACGTACTCTTGGTCTTGTCGGCGGTAAATACCTGCATAAAGACCCTGCACTTAACGTAATCGCTAAGGCCGCTAATCGGACTCAAGAAGCAACAGCACGAGAAGCGGCAGGGCTCAAAAGTGCCTATTCGATTCTTGAGAAATCAAGAGAAGTAGCGGCGCGTGTACATGATGCGTCATTCTTTAAAGGACACAGTGGTAAAGTAGCATCAACCATGTCAAAGCGAGACAATGTATTTGCACTTTCTCTAAAGGACGCTAAAGCTCTTGGGAATGATATTGGTGTTAATGTAACCAACAACGCTAAAGGCTTTTACGTCCCTCATGGTGATTATGTTGTCGTTATCAAAGACAATATCAAAAGCACCAAAGAATTAGAGGGTGTCTTGGCTCATGAAGTTGGTGTTCATCAATCCCTTAAAATTACCTTGGGGGATGAACAGTATGGAAGTCTTATGGATTACATAAAGAAGCAACAGCAGACACCCAATTCTACGTTTGCACAAGCGGCACGTAAAGCAGGCTCTACTGATCCTGAAGAAGTTTTGGGGTATGCCGTAGAGAATGGAATGCTTGGTAGTCGTGCCCAGAGTAAAGTTGCAGGTGCTTTTCGTGCAGGTCTCAAGGCATTAGGCATTAAGGGGGCAACATACAACAACAAAGATATCATGTCTATGGTTGAATATGCCCTCAAATACAACAAACTACGGGACATGGGTATTATCGTTAACAACGATGGCACTGTAATTCAGAATGGTGTTAAATTCTCAAAGGATAATCTTGTAGCACCTGAAAGCCTTATGGACTACGAACGGATGATATCGGAGCATGTAGAATCCATGCGTAGTACATCTGCTGGTGGTCGTGTGCTTGATTGGTTGTCGAAAAAGATGGACAGTGCCCTTTTGACACGAACGCCTTTTGGTACTGGATATCATTCCCCGTCGCCTACACTTGCTAAAAAGACCGCTGAATTATGGGAAGATGCACAGCGCAGAGGTGCTACTCGTAACGGGTCTGCAATGCCTTCAGCAGAGCGTATGAAAATGGCTATTCTGTCTAAAATCAATAAGCCAGTGTGGGGGATTCTTGATGCACGACAGAGCTGGATAAAGAATCATTATGGTGTTACGGGTGTCGTTACGCCTTTTAAAGGTGGGGATGCGCACCGCTCAGAATTTGACAAACTTGTTATTGATATTTTCAACAAACGGTCGACACAACGAACAAACATCAATATAGACGACGCCTTAGTGGACGATGATGTAATGAAGGCCGTAAAGCACCTTGAAGAGCTATATCAGACCCGTATAGACGTAGGGATGGAATCAGCGTCTATTTTTGGGGGTAAAATCAAAAATAACCTCGTCGAACAAGAGTGGTATCCAGTAAGTAGTGAATTTCATCGTCTGGTCGATGTAGATGCTTATCGGTCTTTTGTGTCTAACTTTGCAACAACGGGGGACAAAGGGGCACAAGAATTTCTACACGAATATGCCCTTCGTGCCTCTAATACTCCCACTTCGCGCTCGCTTATTCGTGATATGATTGCACGCGAAAGAAATCTTCAGATACAGCGACAGATTGATAGTCGCCTTGAGTATCTTAATGGCACAGGTAAAAAGAGTGCTGAAAAAGTGGAACGAGTAACAGCAGAAGTAGCAGAACTACGGAAGAAAAGCATTGAGTCTCCAACAGAAGCAGACATTGACGCATTCCGTGAAGCAAAAGCAAAAGAATGGGCCGACAATATCATGAGACCCTTTGAAGATGCTATCGACGGGATTAGTGCTGATGGTACTACAGCTAAACTTGGGGACTTGACTTTCTTCCGTGGTCGTCTTCCTATGGATACAGGGATGACAATGCCCATTAAGGATGCAGAAGGTAATGTAATTAAAGACTTTTCGTTTGACAACGATCTACGGCTGTACGACCTCGAACATATTCTTAATCGCACGAATAATCGCTTTGCAGGTGAAGCGGCAGTCCGTGCTACCATTGGTGATGCTAATGCTTATGATAAGTTTATAAAGACAGTGTTGCATGAGTTTAAAATGGCGTCTATGGGCAGTGAAGGTCGTATCAGCTCATCGACAGCCGCTAAGCACTCGCAGTATTTCCTTGATAACATGGCACGTCTACGTGGCATGCAGGATAGCTATTCACGCAAAGTATTTGATGAGACCTCAGCAGTCACAAAGATTCTGAACAACTTGGCGTATTTTAAGCGCGGTGGTTCTATGGGGTGGAATCAGCTTGGAGACTTAGGGGGTGCTATTGCTTATGGTGGTCTCAAGCAGGTGTTTGGTGTCTTTAATCCAGTCCGTAAATTCGTACAGGATGTAAGACTTGGTAAGGCCAACTCTAAGTTTGTTGAAGACCTTCAGTGGCACATCTTTGGTGAGCCCCTCGAACGACACATCTTCCGTGGCTCATGGGGAGACAAACAAGCACGGAATGCCCTTTCGCAACGGGGACACAGTGTCGGTAATGTTCTTGCAGGAGTGTCGGACTTCACACACAACATTGGTAAAATCACGTCCCAGATTAATCTTTTAGGGCATATGACTGATACCATGGTGCGTTCGATGCGTAGTGGGGCTTTAACCGACGCTATCAGATGGGCGCATGGCGAGAAGTTTGGAGCTTTTCGGAATCCGTTCAGCAAAGCAAATATAAAAGCCTTAGGGCGTCCAGTGGACTTAGAAGCTCTAAAAGCTGATATCAGAAAGTACATCCAATGGGATGGACAAAAAGGGACAATCGCAAAAAATATGAATGTTATGGCATGGAAACGAGACAATCCGAAAACCTTCTGGGAGTTCTACGACCTTATTCAAAATCAGGCTGAAAAGGGTGTCTTGCTTAGTACGTCGGAAGGCAATCGTAACATGCTCAAAGACATGAATAATCTGGCACGAATGGCGTTCATGTTCAAAGATTTTGCTATGCGTTCAAATAATGCACAGTTTATGCGTTCATTACAACAGCATGAAGTACAGGACGCTCTTGCTTTTGGTTTGTCTATGGCAACGAATGCCGCCGCTTTTGCCGCTCGTAATGGTGCGAAGATGGCCACTTTGTACGCTCTTGGAAACACTGAAGCCGCGGACTACATTCGTGATAACTACCTGAATGATATGGCACTTGCAAAAGCCGCTTTTCTACGTACAGGTTTCCTCGCACCACTAAGCTCAGTTAATGATATATATGAAGGGGCTACAGGCGCACCTACAATCCGTACAACGGTTACACAGTACCGACAGAACAAAAGACCTCAAGACCTTGGGGATTATGCAGGGAATATGGTACAGCAGTTACCTTCCGTCGATACATTCAGTGACATGTTCGTGAAGCCTGCATTGGCCGCTCAGAAGCTTGCGACGGACAAAGGGACACAGAAAGACCTTCGTGCAATCATGAATCTTGCGCCTGTCCCTGATTTTATTCCATATACCCAGATGATTGATACTTTGTCTAAATTAAGTGACTTACCTTCTAAAAGGAGATGATAGATAGTGGCTACAGCGTATAAATCACGAGTAGAATACACTGTAACGGATGGGGCGCGGGTAACTTACCCGTTCCCCTTTTCTTACCTTCGTAAACAGTTTATTAAGGTGTCTATTCGGCATGCAAATGCTACAGAAACACCACTAACGTATAATGTCGATTACAATATTAACGACTTATCACTAACTCTTAAAAAGCCTATTTCAGCAGGGGAGATTCTTATTATCTATCGGGAAACAAGCACCGATAAGATTGTCACGTGGAATGATGGCTCTATTTTGTTGGCACGCGACATGAATCTTGAAGATGCTCAGCTTTTACACCTGCAAGAAGAACAGCAGGACTATATCAAGGCTCATAGCATTAACACGAGTGTCACAGCGACTAACGAAGTTTTTTGGGATGCGAATAAGCAGCGTGTGTCGAATGTGTTAGACCCTAAAGATGCACAGGATGTAGTAACAAAGCATTACATGGAAAATGTACAGGGTGGTTTTGTACTGGCCAATACAAATCTTGTCGATGAAGCAACACGACAAGCATCCGCCGCAAAAGCATCACAGGAAAAAGCACACACGTCTGAAAATAATGCTTTGTCTTCTGCGCAAACCGCAGGGGGATTTTCAGAATTATCCCAAAAATGGGCAGAGAGCACATTGTCCCCAGATGGTCGTGTGGATCAGCAAAGTCCAGACGGTCAGACACGTAGTAGCCGTTCATGGGCGTTGTATGGCAAAGAAAAGGCACAAGGGGCTTTAGATTCTGCCTATAATGCCAAAAATTCAGAAGAGAATGCAAAGTCTTCAGAGACAAAAGCAGGTATTTCAGAGACAAACGCAAAAGCATCTGAAACACGTGCTAGAACGTCAGAAAGTAATGCCGCGTCTTCTGAAAGAAATGCAAAGTCGTCCGAAACAAATGCTAAAGCGTCTGAAATAAATGCCAGAAATTCAGCAAATGCATCACAGGCGTCGGCAGAAGCATCAGCATCTAGTGCTAGACAGGCCGCTGAATCAGCAGGGGTCTTTCAGGACTTTAAAGGTGCTACGTCTTCGTCGGATGGGATGGGTGGCAAAGTGCCTAAACCTAAAGCAGGACAGAACGGTAAGTATCTTAAAGGGGACGGTACGTGGAGTGATGTTCCTGCGTTAACACCTAGCACAATGTGGAGTGCAATGCATTCTTATGGTGTTAACTATGTTCCTTCTGATGTGTCTAATCAGGGGTGGAATAGACTAGGGTTTTGCAGTCTTTATTACACGCAGAACAAATTAAAAAATCAGCCGTCCCAATATGGACAGCTTCTCAATATCCCTGCTGATGATGGTGCTGAAAGTATGCAGTTATGGATAGGGCAATCTAATGGCCCTTTATGGTACAGAGGGGGAAATGGTGCATCAGACGGAAGAATGAATGATAAGTCCTTTACCGAAGTGGCGACTAAAGGTGATGTGAATGACGCGCGTAATAGAGCTAATAATGCTCAAAATTCTGCGAACAGCGCAAACAGCAACGCAAACTCTCGTGAGAAGGTTAATAGTCAAGGGGGTAACTGGATTAGGTATGAAAGTGGTTTGCAACTTTGTTGGACGGCAAATTCTATAAAGCAGGGGTCATGGACGTATCCCATAGCTTTTGCTAGCGTGCCTGCTATTATTTTAGGGGGGGAATGGACTCAAACAACGAAGGCTAATCCATCGTTTAAAGATAGAACAAATACGAGTGTCTTTGTTACAGGCTTGACAAATGTGACGGCCATAGGGAGGTGGAAGTAAATGCTGGGTACTAAATTATATAAAGAAGAGTTAAATCTTGAAAAGTACGGAGAATGTGCATCGTGGTGCAACGAAAACAATGCGACAATCGTAGACAACGGAGAGTACTTTGAAGTTGTCACACTTCCAGATGAACACGAAGAATCTCAAATTCCTGATATCTCAGAGCGCGTCACGGTCTTAGAGGATGCACTCAACGCTTTGATGGAAGGGGGACTCTAAATGGGTAAATATCTTGCGTATCAAATCATCCTTAAAAAGCTCATGTACAACACTGTCACTAAAAAATACCCAAAGTACAAAGCGGTTATCGACAGTACTCTTGAAGCTATGGGATGGACGATTGATTCAGAAGGTAATTGTGTAGAAAGGACAACAAAAAAGGAAGATGACAAATGATACACAAAATGATACACAACGTGAAACGGAGATTTTATAAAATGATAGATATCCTATGGAACTTATGGACAGCCACCGAAGTAAAGATTGGCTGTCTTTTTTCAATTTCATGGCTTTGCTTTACTACCCTTGTTGGGGGCGTCGACGATCAAATCAATGCCCTTGTAGCTCTTGTGGCACTTGATATCCTCACAGGTATCTTTGCGTCCTTTAAGCTCCATGCGTTCGCAAGCTCCATTGCGACACGAGGAATTTATAAAAAAGCGGCTATGTTCTTGGTTGTTGGTCTGGGTGTGCTTCTTGATTCAGCAATGCACACCAATATGATTCGCACCTTGTTCATTGGGGCCTTTGCGATTATTGAAGCTATGAGCATCGTAGAGAATATCGACAAAGCAGGATTTGGGGCGTACATCCCTAGTTTTCTGCGCAACACATTGGCGCAGATTGCCCGTGAAAAGCACATTGAGTCAGAGAAGGGAGAAGACAAACATGATTAATGCATGGATTTTGATATACATGCTTGTCATTTATATGAGCAGTGTCCTTCTTTGCATGACATGGTTAGACCCTCATAACAGGGCTGAATTACACTCAATATTGCTTTGTTTTGTCTGGGGAAGTGTCACAACAATGATTAGTGTAATACCGTTAATTTTAGGGGGTGAATAAGTAGTGGGAGCTAAAAAGGTTATTGATATTTCTGGGTGGCAAGAAGGCATTGACTTTAGAGTCATTAAAGACGCAGGGGTTGAAGGCGTTATTGTGAAAATCTCAGAAGGGTATACACCTGAAGATACTTGGTGGAACTACGTATCAGAATGTGAGAAGTATGATATCCCTTGGGGTGTCTATTGCTATTCACATGCGCAGGATACCTTTGATGCATGGGGAGAAGCAAACGAGGTTTTGTATCTGCTTCAAGGACGTACACCGCCACTTGGTATTTGGTACGACGTAGAGGATGAAGCGTGCTTTAAAAAAGGTGTAGACACAACAGCCGTTTGTAGTGCCTTCATTAGCTTCTGTAATAGTGTAGAACAAAAAGCAGGTATCTACACATCAACACTTAAATGCACGGACTACATGGTTAATTCAATCCGTCCAAAGTTACTGGCTGATTATGTCCCGTGGTGGATCGCGGACTATCGGGGCTATAATGGCTTTGCGAAAACTTATCCTGATAAGCATGTCGCAGGATGGCAGTACAGCGACAAAGGGCGTATTGGTGGCTATGATGTCGATGAGAACGAATGGTATGACTTATAAAGGAGTAAAGACAATGACGACAAAAGAATGGTTCATTAACGAATTACAAAAAATGAGTGATGAAGATTTTTATGCGCTTTTAGCCGTCATAGCCATTATAGACATTGACAATGCTAAAGTGGTACTGGGAAATGAAACAATAGAGGAAGCGGTTAAAATGCTTGCAGAGGAAGTAGAGGAGAGTAATGAACAATGATAAAACTTATTCCGAAAAAATGGTTGTGTTGTCTTTCTTTGTTGGTATTATTTTGTGTCTTGCCTTTTGCGTCTACTATTTCAGTGGGCGCACATCCGACACAGAAAGTAGAGATGTCACTCGAACAATTCAACAACTTACGAGAAATGGTGAACGAGCTTCAGACGCAATCACAGACGCAGAAGACGGAATCTCAGAAGCTCAAGACACAACTAACAGAATCTCAAGAAGCATTGACGAAAGCTCAAGTATACTTGACCGATTACAAGCAGAACTTGACAGAATTGCAGAAGCAAACGGACTCAATGCGTCGCAGTGAGAAACGTATGGAAAGACAACGTAACCTTGCGTGGCTTATTGCTGGTGGTCTCTTGGTATGGGGGGCGAGCAGATGACAAAGATACGCATTAAGAATCCCGAAAAGCCGTCGATGGCAAAAGCAATCCGTGCAAAGTGTTTAGATTGCTCCATGGGGCAAGAGGCCGAAGTAAGGCAGTGCGCAATTTCTAAGTGCCCATTGTTCCCTTATCGTTTTGGTTGCAATCCTGCAATCTACATTAAAAGAAATCCAGACTCCGTGAAAATCATCGACTAGCACGATTGGGGTGATGATTACAACGTTCTAGCTCCCTTTAGGTGTATTCACCTATGGGGAGCTTTTTATTTTCTAATTTGTGATTGGGGTGAGAAATATGGCTAATTTTAACATTCCGCAGGAGCTTATTGATCGTTTAGCTACCGAAGAAGTACAGGCACTCTTAGAAGGTCTTGAAGATGAAGAGCAACGTAAGAATCCTGCCTTCCTCGCTAAAGTGCGACAGTTTTTAAAGGACAATGATTTTAATGTGACCGTTGCGATTGAAGGGGTAAAAGAGGTGAAACAAGAAGCATCTAAAATCCCTGACTTTATGGAATTGGTCAAAGAAGGGTAGGGGATAGTTTGAAGTGGAGTGAATCAGACATTGAAAAAGCACATAAACATTTTTGGGCGTTCGTATATATCGTATGGAGAAGTATTGACCTTCCTCAGCCAACACCCATACAGATTGACATTGCCGACTATCTTCAGCACCCGCCTAAAGACCGTATTATCTTAGAGGGCTTCCGTGGTGTTGCTAAGTCCTTCCTTACTTGTGCTTACGTTGTATGGCGATTGTGGAAGGAACGACAACTCAAGATATTGATTGTGTCGGCTTCTGGAGACAGAGCAGATGCGAACGCCAGATTTATCAAACGTATCATTCATACCTTGCCATTCTTACGAGATATGATAGCAGACAAAGGACAGCTAGACACACAGAATATCTTTGATGTTGGTGGTGTTGTTCCCGATATCTCGCCTTCTGTAAAGTCTATTGGTATCACGGGACAGATTACAGGTACTCGTGCTGATATCCTTATTGCCGACGACGTAGAAGTACCGAAAAATTCAGCGACACAACAACAAAGGGATAAGCTGTCAGAGGCCGTAAAGGAATTTGATGCTATCTTAAAGCCGAACGGTCAAATCATCTATCTGGGTACACCGCAGACAGAATCGAGTCTTTATAATACCCTACAGGATCGTGGTTATATTGCTCGTGTCTGGCCTGTACTGTATCCTCAGTTATCTCGTGTCGAAGATAATTATGGGGATACTCTAGCACCTTCAATCTGGGACAAACTCAAACAAGACCCGTCGCTTGAAGGAAAACCTACAGACCCTTTGCGCTTTGATGAAGCTGAAATTGCTAAGCGTTCCCTCTCGTATGGGAAGGCTGGTTTTGCTCTTCAATACATGCTTAATACCCGTTTGTCGGATGCTGAAAAGTATCCACTCAAGGTATCAGACCTCATTGTAACGTCACTCGACATGAAAGAAAGTAGCTTGAAGTGGTCGTGGGCTAAGGGACGTGAACAACTACTATCAGACATTCCATGTACCGCAATGGCAGGGGATTACTATTATAGTGAGTTGTCGCGTTCCCCTGAAACAATGCCGTATCAGATGACCGTTATGGCCATAGACCCTTCTGGGCGTGGTAAGGACGAAACAGTGTACGCAGTTATCAAGTACCTTAATGGCTATTTGTTCCTGATGGATGTAGGGGGCTTTAAAGAAGGCTATTCAGACCTTACGATTACCCAGATGGCCAATCGTGCTAAATTCTGGGACGTAGATGTTGTCGTACCTGAAGATAACTTTGGGGACGGTATGTTCACAAAGCTCATGACGCCGATATTCAACAAGATACATCCTTGTGGTATTGAGCCAGTGACCAACAGGGGACAAAAGGAACTACGCATGATTGATACCTTGGAGCCTGTCATGATGCGACACAAACTGATCGTGAATCGTCCAGTCGTCGAAGCAGACTTTAAGATGTTCCAACAGGACTATCACTACTCCCTTATCTATCAGATGACAAGGCTTTGTAGGGACAAAAATGCTCTTAGTCACGACGACAGGCTTGATGCTCTTACTATTGGTGTGTCGTACTTTCTAGATCGCATGGATGTTGATGAAGACAATCAGCTCATGGAGATTACAGAGGAACAACTTGAAGATTGGCTGAATGCGTCGGTAATTCCTAATTATGCAACAAATACAAATAATAATAAGTGCATTAAAAGCATTAGAGAGCTTAGAGACAAATAAGCACAAAATTAATTGTGCCACTATATATACAAAGTTCTTAATTGTGCCGCTATCCGAAGGAAGGGACGAAAAGTATATATAGATATATTAGAATCGATGCGAACCCATGGAATCATTCTCATAGGGTCTAATGGATGAATAATTATTTTTATATATTTTAGAGACCTTCTATAAAACATTATTAGAAGAGATGCAAATAGATGGGATGATAAAAGACAACAAAGAGATAGTGGTGGTGGTTATTACCACCACCATTTACTATCTTTAAAGATTCTTAAAGGTCTTTGGGGTCTTAGGGTTCTTTAAATTTTAAGGTATCTTAAAGACTCTAATATTTCCTTTAGCCAACTAAAGTATCTCTAACCATCTTATATTTCCTTTACCACACTAAAGTATTTTTAAGATTTGAAAGGATTGTTGTTATTGTGACCGCTACTTACCTAGACCTAGATATTGATACTTTCTTGCATACACCTGATGGACGATGGGACAAACAGATAACCTTTAGTCCCAAAGAAGTCTCAGAAATGTTAGGTGTTCCCTTATCGACCGTGTATGATTTGTGCTATAATGGTAATCTAAAGCCATTTAAAATAGGTACTCGGTGGAGAATACATCGTAAAGGCATCTACGAGTACCTACGGGAACAAATAGATACATGCATTATCATATAAGCACCTATAAGCACCTGTATATCTATAAAATGGCTTGGTTGAGCGAAGAATAAGGTTACTTAATAGATGCTTAATGTATTATCAAGATTGAAGGAAGGTCTTTCATGAAAACGCTGCTCACCATTTTGAATGCGAAATTTATTCACTCGTCCCTGGCCATTCGCTGCCTGACGACGGCCTGCGCCCACCGAGGCGTCGCCGTCGATGCGGCTGAATATACGATCAATCAAAATCCCTACGACATCCTGCGTCACATAGCAGCCTTTAAAGCCGACGTCATCGGCTTTTCCTGTTATATCTGGAATATTGAAATGACCTGCCATATCATCACCTTAGTCAAAAGCGTCTTCCCCGAAACGAAGATCTTCGTCGGCGGTCCCGAAGTCTCCTATACGGCCCGCCAGGTCCTTCTTGACTGCCCGGATATCGACTACGTCCTCCAGGGCGAAGGGGAAATCATGGTGCCGGATTTCCTGACGGCTCTCGAAAAGGGGGAAGACGGGACGGATATTCCCGGCGTTCTCGGCCACGTTGACGGAAAGATTCAAGGCGATGAAACCTTTCAGGAAATCGACGACCTCGACAGCCTGCCCTTCCCCTATGAAAATCAGGACTTTCGCGACCTCGACCACCGCATCATGTACTACGAAAGCTCGAGGGGCTGCCCCTTTCACTGCCAGTACTGTCTGTCGGGGATGAACGACCGCGTCCGTTTCCGCTCAGTGCCGCTGGTCTTAAAGGAATTACAGGCCTTCGTCGACGCCGGCGTGTCTCAGGTAAAATTCGTCGACCGGACCTTTAACTGCAACCCGAGCCACCACCGGCCTTTAGTGGAATATATGATCGGCGTCGAGAAACCGGTCAACTTCCATTTGGAAATCGAACCGGCCGTCTTGACCGACGACGACATCGATTTACTGGCCAAGGCCCCGAAGGGACGCATTCAATTGGAAATGGGCATTCAGACGACGTATGAGCCGACATTGAAAGCTATCCGCCGCCACAACGACTGGCCGCGGATCACGCACATCATGGAGCGCCTCGTCGCCCTCGATACGATGCACCTTCACCTCGACCTCATCGTCGGCCTGCCCTATGAAGACTATGATCACCTGCGCCAATCCTTCAACGACATCTATGCCCTGCGGCCCCATAAGCTGCAAATCGGCTTTTTAAAGCTCCTCAAAGGCTCGGGCATTCGCCGCGATTATCCCGACGATTACCGCTATGACCCGAAAGGCCCTTACGAAGTACTGGCCACGACCTGGCTTCCTTATGAAAAGGTGGCCTATTTGAAGGTCTTTGAAGACGTCTTCGAGCGGACGTATAACTCGGGAAAGTTTACGTATCTCTTGGCCTTTCTGGGCCGCCGGTATGCTCCGGATTACATGAAGCTCTATGAAGTCTTGACAGATGAGTGGCTTGTCCTTCATAATGACCAAAAGGCCCTGTCTGACGATACGCTGTGCCGTTTCCTCGGCCATTGCCTGGAGGATATACTGGATCTTGCGGAGGATCAAAAGGCTCTGGCCAAAGAACTCTTGGCCCTCGACATGCTGACCTTTTTCCGCTTCCGCCTTCATCCCGATTTCCTCGGCTGGCTGCCGGCAGCGCGCCGTGAGACCGACCATATCTTCCGCCATGAAGATTGGCTCTGCCGCTATATTCCCGACTATCGATTTACGAACTGGCGCGACATCAAGATGCGCTACTATATCTGGCCTGTCAGTCAGGCCATGAAGGCTGAACTGAGCCGGTACGGGACGGTTCCCGACGGCCCGGCCTATATCATTGCCGAGAAGAAGAAAGAACGGGCCGACTGGTTCGTCATTCCGGCAAAAGGAGAGACTTTGTGAACGAACGCTACCGTGTCTATTCGACCTATTTAAAAGAAACTTACGGAGAAAAAGTATATAAGCTGCCCATCAGCATCCCCGATACCTGTCCCAACCGCGACGGTACCCTGGGCGTCCGGGGCTGTGCCTTCTGCGGCTCCATCGGTGCCGGCTATGAAAACCTGCCGGCCTCGGTGACCATCGAACAGCAGATCGAGCAGAATATGGCCCATATCAAGCCTAAATACAAGGCCAATAAATTCATCGCCTACTTTCAGAATTTTACCAATACCTACCTGCCGCCCGACCGCTTCCAAGACTTCCTGACGGCGGCCTGCCGGCCCGATATCGTAGGTCTTGCCATTGCCACCCGGCCGGACTGCCTCAATGAAACCTATCTCGACATCATGGCCGACGTAAAGCATCAGTACGGCGTCGACATCCTCGTCGAGCTGGGCCTCCAGACGGCCAACTACAAGACCTTGACCAAGATCAACCGCGGCCATACGACGGCAGAATACGTCGATGCCATGATGATGCTCCGCGATTACCCCTTCCGGGTCTGCACCCACGTCATCCTCGACCTCCCTTGGGATACGATGGAAGACACCATCGAAACGGCTAAACTCGTGTCGGCGGCCGGTACGGATGAAGTCAAGCTCCACGCCCTGTACATCATAAAGAATACGGCCATGGCCGAATGGTACGCCAAGGGAGAAATAAGCCTTTTCACCTGCGAAGAGTACGTCCGCCGCGTCGTAGCCTTCCTCGAATACAGCCGGCCGGATATCGTCTTCCAGCGCCTCATCGGCAGAGCGCCGAAAGAGGCGACGGATTTTGCCAACTGGGGCATGGGCTGGTGGCGCATTCGCGATATGATCGACGAAGCCTTAGAACGCCGTGACACCCGTCAAGGCGCCTTGTGCGACTATCTGCACGGTAAAGCTGTCCGTAAATTCATGACATAAAGGAGATTATTTTGGTAGAAAAGAAACTGCAATTTTCCGATTTGCGTGAAGCCCGGGCCGTCCTGGGCATGAAAGATGAATTTTTAAAGACGATGCAGCGTGAATTTCCGGACTGCCGCATTGCCGTCCGCGGCGACACGGCCATGATCGTCGGCAGTGAGCAGGAAGTCGAACAAGTCCTGGACGTCTTCGGCGCCCTGCGCTACCTGTTCCGGGAAAATACCTATCTCACGACGCAGCACGTCCGCTACTCAGCGGGCCTCATCAAAGCCGGGCGGGGCGAAGAGCTGCACGCTCTCTATGAAGATACGGTCGGCATTTCCGCCCGCCACCGCCTGATCAAGCCCAAGACGCTGGGACAAAAAAAATACGTCGACTCTATCCGGAAGAACCTCGTTACCTTCGGCATCGGCCCTGCCGGTACGGGGAAGACCTATCTGGCCGTGGCCCTGGCTGCTTTTTACTTAAAGAATCGTGAAGTCGAACGCATCATCCTGACCCGTCCGGCCGTCGAAGCCGGCGAAAAGCTGGGCTTTCTGCCCGGGGACTTGCAGGAAAAAATCGACCCGTACCTGCGCCCCTTGTACGACGCCTTGGCCGATATGTTCGGCTATGACCAGTTCCAAAAACTCATCGACCGCAACATCATCGAAGTGGCGCCTTTGGCATATATGCGCGGCCGGACCTTAGAAGAATCGTTCATCATCCTCGACGAAGCCCAGAATACGACGCGGGAACAGATGAAGATGTTCCTCACCCGTATGGGCAATCATTCGCGGGTCGTCGTCAACGGCGATGCCACCCAGATCGACCTCGTCGACCGCCGCATGTCGGGCCTTACAGAGGCTGAAAAGATCCTCGACGGCGTGAAGGGCGTCGGCATGGTCCACTTCAGCGACGAAGACGTCGTCCGCCACGACATGGTCGGCCGCATTATCAGAGCCTATGAAAATTATTATAAAGATAAATGATCTGCCCGAAAGGACAGGGGGACACTGTATCAAAGGGGGTACCACTCGTGCATATCAACATCAACTATGAAGATCCTTCATTCGAACAGGAAGACTATGAAAAAGTTATCGAACGGGTCTGTGAAGAAGCGGCCTTGGTTTACGGTCTCGGACCGAACGCCGAAATCAGCATTCTCTTGTGCCACAACGACTACATCCACGCCTTGAACAAACAGTACCGCAATATCGACCGGCCGACGGACGTCCTGTCCTTTGCTCTCAATGAAGGGGAAGAAGACGGCTATGAAGGCCCGGACACGGCCCTTTTGGGGGATATCATCATTTCCCTTGAAAAAGTACAGGAACAAGCCGATGAATACGGCCATTCCTTCGAACGGGAACTGGCTTACCTCACCATTCACGGCATGCTGCACATCTTAGGCTACGACCACATGGAACCGGAAGACAAGGCCGAAATGCGCAAAGAAGAAGAATTTATCTTACAGCGCCTGGATTACGTCCGCCAAGGCGAAGAATTATAAGGAGGACCTATTATCGTTATGGAATCGTTTAAATCGGGATTCGTCGCCGTCGTCGGCCGCCCCAACGTCGGTAAATCGACCCTTATCAACCGCATTATCAAGCATAAAGTCTCGATCGTCTCCGATAAGGCTCAGACGACGCGCAACCGCATCCTCTGCATCCATACGGACGAGGCTTGTCAGATCGTCTTCCTCGACACGCCGGGGATCCACAAGCCCAAGCATAAGCTCGGGGAATTCATGGATGAAGCGGCTTACCAGTCCCTGCGCGATATCGACGCCGTCCTGTTCCTCATCTCGGGCAATGAAAAGAAGGGGCCCGGCGACTTATTCGTCCTCGACAAAATAAAGGATACAGGCGTTCCCGTCTTCTTGATCATCAATAAAGTCGACCTCATGAGCAAGGAAGAGATCCTGACCAAGATTACCGAATACGCCGAACTCTATCCCTTTGCCCAGGTCATTCCCATTTCGGCCTTGAACGGAGACAACGTCGACGCCGTCGTCGAAGAACTGCGCAAGATCTTGCCGGAAGGACCGAAATACTTCCCTGACGACATGATCACCGACCAGCCCGAACGGCTCTTGGTGGCCGAAATCGTCCGGGAAAAACTGTTCCGCTGCACCCGCGACGAAGTGCCCCACGCCATCGCCGTCTTTACGGAAGAAATGAAAGACCGGGGCAACCATAAGGTCTATATCCGGGTCACGGTATACGTCGAACGGGATTCGCAAAAGCGCATCGTCATCGGCAAGAACGGGGCTGTCCTGAAAGAAATCGGCAACCTGGCCCGTCAGGAAATCGAAAATCTCCTCGGTTCTTCGGTCTACCTCGACATCTGGGTCAAGGTCAAGCGGGACTGGCGCAACAAGGCGGCAGCCCTCAGCGAATTCGGCTATAAAAACGAGTAGGGGGCCGGCAAGATGGAAGCACAACTCATCGTCCAATGTTTTCTTGTTTTTCTGATCTGCCTGATCATCAGCGCCGTCTGCGTTACGGGGAAGTTCGCCTTTGCCCAGCTGCGCAGGGAATATTTGGAAGAACTCATCCGCGACGGCGACGTATCCTTAAGGCCTTTGCTGTCTCTCTATGATAAGCCCATTATCTTCCTGGCGACGGCCCAGCTCGGCATGGCCCTGTCGGGCCTCATTGCCGGGGCTGCCGGATTCTGCATTCTCTACAGCCTTTACGGCCTCCTCGAGCCCTATGTCGGTCATGTCTGGATCTTATGGCTCATCGACGTCGTCGTGGCCGTCATCCTCTGCTTTATTCTCTGGGTCTTTGGCGAACTGATTCCGAAATCCGTCGGCCTCCAGCGGCCGGAAAAGAGCCTGCGCATGGTCCACCGCCTCATCCATCCCTGGAGCCATCCGCTCCTGCCCTTCATCGTCTTCGGCAACGGCCTGGGGCGGCTCATCCTGGCCGACCGCGGCCTTGACGTTACCAACGAAATCGACTTGGCTCATTCGGAAGATGAAATCCGGATGCTCATTACGGCCAGCCATAAAGAAGGGAAGATCGACCAGGTCGAAAGCGAACTCATCGGCAACGTCTTTGATTTTGCCGACCTCTTAGCGAAAGAAATCATGGTGCCCCGTCAGGATATCGTCTGTCTCTATACGGAAGAGACGATGCACCAGCATTTGCAGACCATCCGCCAGTCGCGGCACACGCGTTACCCCTTGTGTGAAGATGACAAGGACCATATATTGGGCCTGGTCCACATCAAGGACATTATGGATCTCTATATCCATAAGCGTAGCAACCTCAACCTCATCAAGCGGCCGATCCTGACCATTCCGGAAATTATGCCGGCGTCGAAACTGCTCCAGCTCATGCGCATGCGCCGGACCTACCTGGCCATGGTCGTCGATGAATACGGCAGCACCGTCGGTCTCATCGGCCTGGAAGACATCTTAGAAGAACTGGTCGGCGCCATTCAGAATGAGCACACCCATGAAAAAGAAGAAATCCAGCCCCTGCCCGACGGAGCCTACGAATTTGCCGGGACGGTCCTCCTCGACGACGTCGAAGAGCTGCTGCACATCCCCGTCGAAGAGGACGTCGATACCGATACGATCGGCGGCTACGTCTTTAATGCCTTAGGCCATACACCGATTGTTCACGACGAAGTCACCATTGGAAACTACCGCTTTGAGGTCCTTGAAATGCAGCGCTTCCGCATCGTTCGCCTCAAGGCCGTTCCCATTCCGCCGCCGCCCGTAGCAGACGCCGGGTCGGGGGAAGGGGACGGTGACAGCCATGGCGACTAATCGATCCTTCGGTCAGCGGCCGTCACGACCTTACGACGGCATCATCCTGGCCGTCAAAAAGACGAGTGCCAAACAGCTGGTCCTGACCATTTTGACGCACCAAGAAGGGATTCTCCACGTCCTGGCCCGGCGCAGTACTCAGGGGAAGATGGGCTACGGTGCCTTGGCGCCTTTGGCGGAGATTTCCTTCGACGTCTTTGAAAAGGACGGCGTCCACACCTTGACCGAGTACGACTGCCGTGCCAATTGGCGCCTTCGCGACCTGACCTGGGACGGCTACGTCTATTCCCAGATTTTCGTCGAAATGGTGCTCCTTCTCACGGCGAGCGGAGAAAAAGATGAAGAACTGTACCGCTTGGTCCGCCTCTACGGACGGGCCATCGAAGTGAAAGACGTCCGCATCGTCACCCTCATCGCCGGCTGGCAGCTCCTGGCGCTGACGGGCTTTCTGCCGGAAACGGACGAGGCCCGCATCTTTTACCGCGGCCGGGGCTACTGTGACCAGCCCGTTTACTACATCGACTACCAGGATCGGGGCGACATGGCCGAACTGCCGCTTACGCCGGCTGTGCGCCAAACGTGGCAGACCCTTATCCGATATCCCTGGGGGACGGACGAAAAAATAAATCTGCGCAGGGGAGACCTGAATTTTTTAGAAGCCCTGCTCTATAACTACGTCAACCAGTGCAGCGAGGGGCAGATGAAAACGCCGGACTTATTGAAAACCGGCCTGCCGCCGCAGCCGTAAAGAGCCCGAAAGAACTGATGTGACCCCAAAAAGTTAGACTTTTATTTCCGAGCAACC